>WNGG01001321.1_pt1 | contig 30860 bp, 25 predicted proteins | sample 5400661 | NCBI WGS metagenome assembly WNGG01 (sample SAMN13153372, study PRJNA577476) | soil metagenome | isolation source: 100 cm soil or saprolite under Garry oak tree replicate 1 | place: USA:California | collected 2016-06-15
ACGAACAAGTTAGACAGAGTACGAGGTGGATGCCTCGGCGCTGAAGGCCGATGAAGGACGCGGAGACCGGCGAAACGTTCAGGGGGAGCTGCATGCGAGCGAGGAGCCCTGAGTATCCGAATGGGGCAACCCCTCCAGAGTGATGTCTGGAGACCGCCTGCCGAATCTATAGGCAGGTCGGAGGGCCGTGGGCGAACTGAAACATCTCAGTAGCCCGACGAAGAGAAATCAAGCGAGATTCCCGTAGTAGTGGCGAGCGAACCGGGAACAGCCCAAACCAGCCCGTCCTCTCGAGGACGGACTGGGGTTGTAGGACCAGCTGCAGGAGCACGCACCCCCACCCCAAGGGGCTGGAACGCCCCACCACAGATGGTGAGAGTCCAGTAGGGAGTCCGGGAGCGCGCTCTGACTGGTATCCTGAGTACCACGAGGCACGTGAAACCTTGTGGGAAGCTGGGGGGACCACCCTCCAAGGCTAAACACCTTCAGCGACCGATAGTGAACTAGTACCGTGAGGGAAAGGTGAAAAGCACCCCGTGAGGGGGATGAAAGAGACCCTGAAACCTCGTACTCACCAGCCGTCAGAGGCTCTTGCCTCCCTGTTGTGGGGAGGCGGGCTAATGGCGTGCCTCTTGGAGAATGATCCGGCGAGTGCATCCTCGTCGCCTGGTTAACCAGCGCTATAGCTGGGCAGCCATAGGGAAACCGAGTCTGAACAGGGCGCCTCTCCACTTCGGTGGAGCGGTGGCGCGGATGCGACCCGAAACCACGTGAGCTATCCATGGGCAGAGTGAAGCGGACGTGAAAGTCCGTCGAGGCTCGCACTCACCAGTGTTGCAAAACTGGGAGATGACCTGTGGATAGGGGTGAAATGCCAATCGAACGTGGAGATAGCTGGTTCTCCCCGAAATGCATTGAGGTGCAGCCACGCAAGAAGTTGCTGCTGGAGGTAGAGCGCTGGATGGGCGCGGGGCCAAGTGCTGGTTACCAAGTCCAACCAAACTGCGAATGCCAGCAGCGTGCGTGCGTGCGTGAGACGGTGGGGGCTAACCTTCATCGTCAAAAGGGAAACAACCCAGATCAGCAGCTAAGGTCTCCAACTCCATGCTCAGTGTCAAAGGCCGTCAGTTCGCTAAAACAGCCAGGATGTTGGCTTAGAAGCAGCCATCATTGAAAGAGTGCGTAATAGCTCACTGGTCGAGTGAGCTGGCACCGACAACGTAGCGAGGCTCAAGCATGGGACCGAAGCTCTGAATCCGCAGATACCGAGCCGACCTGGGGCGCCCGCCCCCTTGCAAGAGGGGAGAGGCGAGCCAGGAGCCTGGCCCGCTCTGCTGCGGATGGTAGGGGAGCGTTCTCGAGGGCTGGGAAGCCAGAGCGTGAGCACTGGTGGAGCTAAGAGAAGTGCGAATGCCGGAATGAGTAGCGTAATCAGTGTAGAAACCACTGACACCGAAGACCTCAGGGTTCCTGGGCAACGGCCGTCGTCCCAGGGTTAGTCGGGTCCTAAGCCGAGGACATCAGAGTCGTAGGCGATGGAAAGCAGGTGCATACTCCTGCACCAGAGCAGTTCACTACGAGCAAGGCGGGGACGCGGTAGGGAGGTGGAACCCCTCGAATGGACAGGAGGGGCTGCCCAGCCGAAGTGCGCGACCGAGGCAAACCCCGGTCGCAGGCGCATGACGGTCGGCACGAGTCTTGGCAACAAGACGGAAGTCCACTGCCCCCAGGCCGCCCAGAAAAGCCGCTAGCCAGAACTGACTCTGCCCGTACCGCACACCGACACCGGTAGGTAGGGGGAACTCTCCCCAGGTGAACGAGTGACCCTCTGTCAAGGAACTCGGCAACATGACCCCGTACCTTCGGAAGAAGGGGTGCCCTGCTAGCTGTCTCTCGTCACGAGAGAGGGTGAGAGGGCCGCAGGAAACTGGCTCAAGCGACTGTTTACCAAAAACACAGGTCTCTGCGAAGGCGAAAGCCGACGTATAGGGGCTGACTCCTGCCCAGTGCCGGAAGGTGAAGCGGCGGGGTGTGCGTAGCCCCCAAGCGAAGCCCCGGTGAACGGCGGCCGTAACTATAACGGTCCTAAGGTAGCGAAATTCCTTGTCGGGTAAGTTCCGACCCGCACGAAAGGAGTAACGACTTGAGCGCTGTCTCGACAGAGGACTCGGCGAAATTGCAGTACCCGTGAAGATACGGGTTTCCCACGACAGGACAAAAAGACCCCGTGGAGCTTTACTACAGCGTGGCCTGGAGACGAGGCCAGGTGTGCGTAGCATAGGTGGGAGCCAGCGAACCCTTGCTTGCGGGCAGGGGGGAGGCAACACTGAAATACCACTCTCATCTGACATTGCCTCTCATGCTCGACCGTCAGCCGGTGGGCAGACAGGGCCAGGTGGGTAGTTTGACTGGGGCGGTCGCCTCCCAAAGGGTAACGGAGGCGCTCAAAGGTTCCCTCAGGGTGAATGGACACCACCCGCAGAGTGTAAAGGCACAAGGGAGCTTGACTGCAAGGCGGACAGGCCGAGCAGGGACGAAAGTCGGACTTAGTGATCCCACATTTCCGGGTGGAAGGAGTGTGGCTCAACGGATAAAAGCTACCCCGGGGATAACAGGCTGATCTTGCCCAAGAGTTCACATCGACGGCAAGGTTTGGCACCTCGATGTCGGCTCGTCGCATCCTGGGGCGGAAGTACGTCCCAAGGGTTGGGCTGTTCGCCCATGAAAGCGGCACGCGAGCTGGGTTCAGAACGTCGTGAGACAGTTCGGTCTCTATCCGTCGTGGGCGCAGCAAGCGTGCGGGCTGTCATCTCCAGTACGAGAGGACCGAGATGGCTGGACCGCTGGTGCGTCAGTTGGCGGGCCTCCGCCACAGCTGAGTAGCCACGTCCAGAAAGGAGAAGCGCTGAAAGCATCTAAGCGCGAAGCCGCTCCCAAGATCACGCTTGCCTCGGTCTGCTAGCAGACCGCTAAGATCCCAGGTAGACCACCTGGTGGATAGACCACATGTGCAGACCTGGTAACAGGTGCAGCCGAGTGGCCCTAATGATCGAGCGCCCTTCTAGTTTCTTTTTCCATCCATGCTTTCAGCCGTTTGCTTTGCTGACACTGTTTTAGTGTAGCATGCAGGCAGGCAGCATGGTCGGTACTGCTGGCGTGTCTCAACTGGATATTCTACGACCCTTGCTTTCTGACACTCTCGGCAAAATTGAGGTAATTGCTCTAAACGGTTCATTTGGACGAAAGGACGTGAGGTTTTGCGTCCTTTTCCTGTTTTTGGCAGTGAAAAGCTATGCTTATCGACTTTCATACACACCTCCTCCCGCCAGATATCCGCGATCATCGTGAGCAATATTGTGCGCGTGATCCCTGGTTCAACAAGCTATATGCGAATCCGCGTGTTGGCATAGCCTCCATAGAAGATCTGGTTGCAGAAATGGATACATCAGGCGTTGATGCTTCAGTCACCTTTTCATTTGGTTGGAGCGATCCAGGCTTGATTGAAGAAACAAATAACTACGTCCTGGATGCCATACGCCGTTACCCTCAGCGCATCTATGGCATGGCAGTGATACAGCCGACAGCAGGAGTAAGGGCAGTTCGCGAGTTGGAACGTTGCGCCCAGGCTGGCATGATTGGCGTGGGAGAGCTTATGCCACATGGCCAGGGCTACAAACTCAGCGACATCTCTCTCCTGAGACCTCTTATGGAGGTAGTGCGCCAGTATCAGTTACTTGTCCTCTCCCATTGTAGTGAACCAATTGGGCACATCTACCCAGGCAAAGGCGATGTATCACTCCAGGATATTGTGACCTTTCTGACAGCCTTCCCCGATGTACGATTTGTCGCTGCCCATTGGGGCGGCGGATTACCTTTTTACTGCTTGATGCCTGAGATACAGCGCATTACCACTAATGTGTGGTATGATACTGCTGCGACCATTTACCTCTACCGCAACACCATTCTTCCCGTGGTAGCTGAACTTGTTGGTATTGACCGTATCCTCTTCGCGAGTGATTACAGTCTATTGCGTCAGCAACGTGTGATTGATTATGTTGTGCAATCCGGGCTGAGCACTGATGCAAGAGAGAAGGTCTTAGGAGGAAATGCTCAGCGCTTGCTTAGACTAAGGATAGAGGGAACATCATGAGAGTGACCTCTTTAGGCAGTGGAAGTAGTGGCAATGCACTGCTTGTAGAGGCTGGACCACATAGGCGCACAAAATTATTAGTGGATGCTGGTCTGCCTTCTCGCATCCTCCTTGAGCGTCTACGGCAGGCTGGTGTTCACCCCTCACAACTTCAGGGTGTGTTAATTACACACGAACATAGCGACCATATTCTTGGCCTTCCGCTACTGGCACAACACTATGCCCTTCCGATAATTACCGACCCTCGAACACTTGAGGCTATAGAGCAAACTTTTACCTCGGAAGCCTGGGATCAGACCTGGCAGGAAAACCAGATTTTATCCCCACATAAGCTCTGGTCTCTGCACGCGGAGTCCATAGTACAGGCGGCGACAAAGCCCCTCCTACCTGTTGGTACCCACTGCACCATCGGGGACATAGAAGTGCTCTCCTTCGCAGTTTCACATGATGCGGTAGCTCCGTGTGGATATCTACTGAGTACTGGCGGCTGCCGTGTCTGTGTGGTGATTGACAGTGGCGAGGTGACATCCGCGATGCTCGAAGAGATCTACAAGGCTGACTTACTTATCTTAGAGTCAAATCACGACCGCGAACGATTGCTGCGTGGTCCCTATCCCTATTCATTAAAAGAGCGCATTCTCAGCCCAACCGGGCATCTCTCCAATGACCAGGCAGCAGAAGCAGTGTTACGTACCTGGCGTACAGATGGTCTACGCTGGCTCTGGCTCTCGCACCTCTCTCGCACCAACAACACCCCAAAGCTTGCGCTCAGTAGTATGTATGCAAGCCTTCGAGAAGCCCGCGCCAACCTTGCCCAGGTGCATATCACTGTCTTACCCCCAGGGATGGGAGGTACATGGGACTCCACCCAGCTATGGAAAAACCCTGCTTTATGGGAGATGGAAATGTCGTAGGATTTTAATGTATTCAGACCCTGGTTACAGGCTTCGCCTGTAACCAGGGTCTGAATACATTAAAATCCTACACAGGCGCCTTACTATCCTGTGCAAGCGCCAATCTGGCACGCTCTGCATCATGCACGGCCTTGAGGAACTCGAAAAAGCCAAGAGCCTGCTCGAAATACAGGTGAGCACAACTCAAGTCAATCTCCCGTTCAGCAGGATTGTCCTTATTGAGCGCATCGGCACGACGGCGGTAGAACAACCCCAGGCAGTAGAGACTTTGTCCCTGCTGCCACGGAAGATCCAATACCTCACACAGATTAAGTGCCTGTCGCAGATCTTGCTCGGCAGCAGCCCAGTTCTGTTGCTCCAGATGCATCCGTCCACGTGCACGTAAAGCGATTGCCACGCTGCGACGTTCGCCTGATTCCTCTGCAACGAGTACTGCTCGCTCGCAGGTGGCCTGTTGCACTTCCATACTCTCACCCGTGATCACAACAAGCTCAGCAAAAATCGCCAACAACTCTGGTGAGGGAAGCGGTTCATTCCATTGAAGTGCTTCCCGGCAATCCGCAAGAGCACGTCCCCATTCCTCACGGGCAAGATAGATGCTGCGCATGTTGATAAGCACTTCGGTCTCGACGCCATGCCCCAACTTCTGGTCAATCAACCGTTTAAACTGCCGGGAGTAGGAGTCACCTTCCTCCTGATCACCTGTGCGATAGGCTATATTTGCCAGAGCTTCCAAAGCTTCTAACTGCCATACCTCATCTTCCTGGTACTGCTCAACCGTCTGTAATACACGCAAAGCAACCTCACGAGCATCATCCCAACGATTCCAATAGTACCAGGCCTCCATCCGCACGACCATACTCCTCAACAGCATCGATGGACTCTCCATAGTCTGCGCAATTTGTTCGGCACGCCCACACCACATTGCCGCCGTTGGGTAATCACTGACGAGTCCATGTGCATACCCCAGCGAAATATAGAGATCAAGTAGCTCTTCTCGATGCTTGATCTGCTCAGTCAGTGTCAGGCGACGGTGTTGAGCCTTGTGCGCATCTTGATACTTATGTTGCTTGAGATAGATAAAGCCCAGGGCGTCCAGTGTGAGCCAGAGCGAAGAGGCATCGTTCAGTTCCTCAGCAATACTCAGCGCCTCTCTTCCAGTCTCTACGGCTTGCTCTGCAAGTTCGGTCCTCTTAGAACGATCGGCGACCCATACCTGGCGAATATATAACAACGCCTGGTAGGTCAGAAACCCAACACGCCTGCGGTCCAAGGGCTGCCCCTCCAATAAATTTAACCCGGCATCAATATAGGACTGTACTTCTTGCCAGTCGGGAATGTTCTTGAACCACCTCAACCAGCGAGTAGGAAGTTCGGCCAGGCAATCATAAAGACAGACCAGTTCAGTCTTATCATGCTGTGGCGCTTCTAACATAAGTTGAAGGGCCTTACGATACTCCTGCCATGCTTCGTCCGCATCGGCTCTTTGGGCGTAGGCATCACCCAGTTTTTCATGTGTCCTGGCGAGAGTGAGCGAATCTGCCTCACTCTCTATCAGCAGATCCAGTGCATCGCTATACGCTTGAATAGCGCGGATAGTGTAGTAAGTATGGTATGCCTGGTCTCCCGCGAGAGTGAGATACCTGATCGTGCGCTCACGTAATTCAGGACGTGTCAGGTGTGGGAGGCGTACCTGAGTTGGACCAGCTTCGAGCGTATCTTCTTTTGTTTCGCTCGTCTCCCCAGCGCCTGTAAGTAAACTCGCTGACCACATAGCAAGTGCCTGTTTATAGTGATAGGCAAGCAGTTCCGCAAACATCTCTGTATTGCCTGCCGTCTGCTCTTCTAGCCGCAGAGCCAATTGTGCATGTTCCTGGGAGCGCCGGACACGGGGAATGTTGTTGTATACCACATTACGGATCAAGATATGCTTGAAGCTAAAGATGCGGTCATGCTCGAATGGACTGCGCCCCTGCTTCTCAACCTCAACAATAAAGTCGCGCTGGATGAGTGAGTCAAGCGTTTCAAATAGAGTATCAGGACTGAGGTCTGCAGCAAGCTCATAGAGTCCTGCGAGCCAGAAGGTACGGCCAATGATAGCTGCATGCTGAAGAACACGCTTCTCTATGGGGCTCAACAGGTCAATACGTGCTGCAAGCACACCTTGAATAGTATCGGGCAGGCGGGGAAGCGGCAGAACATAGTGGACGTTGATTAACGTGTCCCCAGGATGGACAGCCGGGCTTGCCAGTTCACTTAAGAGTGCTTCATGCTGTGGACTGATGCGCCAATATCCTCCCTTGTCTCCCTCTTCGTAGACCAGCACCTTCTGATCAATCAACATACGCGCAATCTCTTCAACGAAGAAGGGGTTGCCCTCGGCCCGACTTAGAATAGTCTGGCGCAACACCTCGGGCAGTTCGTCGTTGTGCAGGAGATCATTAAGTAGTTCGCCACCTTCTTCCCGCGAAAGTGATTCCAGACTAATTACTGAAAAATTGCGCCGTCCCCCTCCCCAATCACGTCGCCGCTCAAAGAAATCTGGCCGTGCAGGGCACAGGAACAGGATGGGTACGTTTGTTATCCGATCTGCCAGGTAATCCAGCAGACCCAGGAGCTCTTCATCCGCCCACTGAAGATCATCAATAACAAGAATGAGTGGTTGACTCACAGCCAACGCCTCAAAGAGCACTCTCCAGGCCCGCAGATGCTCAACTTGTGGTTTACTCTGCTCTAAGGTCCTGCTGCTACTTCGTAATGTAGTGCGTTGAATATCCCATGGACGGCTCCCCCGCTCGCTTCGTCCATCTGTACCCCTATCCTTCCCACTGAGCTTCCTCCGAATACTCTCTAGAATGGCAGTAGCAATGCGTTCTGGCTCCTCGGTTCTATTTGCCTCGCTGAGCGTCTCACGCACAAACCCGACGAAGCGATTCTGTAATTGACCATCGCTTTCCTCATCTTGTACCGAGAGCAGGGAGCGCAGAATCTCAATCAGGGGCCAGTAGGTAATACCCTCACCATAGGGTGGACAACGACCTTGCAGCACTCTGGGAACAGGCGGAGTTTCCTCACAACTTGTACATCTCGCTGTCTCCTCTTCACGGGCAATAAACTCCTGTATCAGCCGCGACTTGCCTATACCTGGTGCTCCAAGCAACGTAATCAAATGCGGACGGCGCTCCGCCTGAACACGTGCATACGTCGCTTGCATCAGTGCAAGCTCTAAAGTTCGCCCGATGAATGGGGCATGAAGTCCTTCAATACCTCGTGGATGTTGCGGAATCGTCAGGGTATGTTTATGGATTCCCAACACCACCCAGGCCGCTAGCGGTTCTGGCTTGCCCTTGAGATAGAGCGGAGCAATAGGACGGAAATCGAAGACTTCCCGCGTCGCCAGGTAGGTACGTTCTCCCACCAGGATAGTATCGGGTGTAGCAACCTGCTGCAATCTGGCAGCAACATTGACGGCATCACCCGTAATCAGAAAATCTCGTCTACCCGACTGAGCACCGCTGGGAGCGGCAACCTCACCTGTATTAATGCCGATACGCATCTGCAGCCGGGCCGCTTCCGGGTCACGCGCCTGTCGTTGCTGGTTGAAGTCATTGAGGGCTGCCTGCATATCAAGTGCAGCACGTATAGCGCGATCAGGATCATCTTCATGCGCAACAGGTGCACCAAAGACAGCCATTACAGCATCGCCTATATACTTCTCAACAGTTCCACCATGTCGGCGTATCTGCTCCGTCATCAAATTGAAGTATCCTGTCAGGATAGCCCGCATATCTTCAGGGTCCAGGCGATCTGCCAGTGGGGTCGAACCAGTAATATCAGCGAACATGATGGTCACAACCCGCCTCTCCTCTGGAGCGGCCAGCCCTTCTGGAAGTGCCTGTGTTTGCCCACCGCTTGCCTGCAACATTAGCTGCTGGCCATTACTCAACGTCTGAATTGGCTGAGGCAGTCGCTGGAGGTGCGCAGGCTGTGCGGTCTCAGCTTTTTGCGGAAGCGGCGTTCCGCACTCCATACAGAATTTTGCTGCAGGGAAATTGACCGTGCCGCAATTTGGACAAACCACAAGACGATTTCCACACTCAAGACAAAACTTTGCCTGTGGTGGATTGACAGTCTGACAATTTGGACAGCGCATGTGTTTCCTGATCGTTTGCTGAGTCACCAGGCACCTGGAAAGGGTGCCATGCATGTGAATGTTAGATATTTGTGTTTCTATTGTACAACAAAGGCAAAGGCTTCATGCTTGACGGCATCCATGAATTTTCGTACTATTGCGTTTAACGGAAGGAGAAATTTTATGCAACCCGATTTCCATGTACAAAGTCGTAGTTATGACCAGAGCATTCGTGGCTCCTGGCGAGCCTATCGACTTTCTGACAAAGTACAACTTAGCGACGAAGAGATAGCAGCACCGACAAGTGATTGTATCCGCCTCTGGCTCCCTGCTGGTACCCAAATGCACTGGTCCATAGCATCACGTCCATTGCGATACCATTGCTTGCAGTTTTTCTGGCCTGAACGCTGGTATACGCTCAGTGCCTTTTATAAGGAGCAAACACTTGTGCATACCTATGCCAGCATTATTCAACCCGCCACCACTGAACTGAACTCCCTGCATTATGTTGATCTTGACCTGACCATACTGGTTAAGCCCAACCTGGCCTATGAAGTCCTCACCCAAATTGAATTCGAGCAGGCCGCGGACGTCTTGGGTTATAGCGAAGATACACAGATCAGTGCATTGATGGCCCTGCGCACCCTTACCAGCTCAATTCAATTGGGTGTTGGACTCTTTGCAACCATCCCGCACAGACTTCGGCAGACAGATTTCCATCTGTCCAGTTGCATATAAATAATAGTTGTACTAGAATACCAAATATGGCAGTATATCTATAGCGGCCTTGCGCTTGAGGGAGGTGATGGCTTGAGGCGCCAGGTCGAACGGTCGAGCGTTGTATGTATATCAGGCCAATTTGATGACAAAAAGGATCGACCCCGGGAACAAACGTGCCAATGAATTGGCACTCTACAACGAAAAGGCAGGGAAATTATGGACGAGTTTGTACGCTTACTCCAAAGGCAACTAACAGTCGGGAGTAACGTCAAAATCATTTTAAAGAGCGGACAAGAAACCATCGGTCTGCTCACAGAGATAGGTAGTAGATATATTACTCTCGAAAAAAGAGGGGGCCGCCCCACCACATTGATGATTGATTTGATCGGTGGTTGGGAGGTTCTGGATGGAGATGCACCAGAACTGGCAACGGCTTCATCACCACAAAATGTAGTAACACCCTTTATGGGTGCCATGTTTGAGAGTAAAACCGCTATCAGTCCTCCGACAAATGAACAATCAGTGAAGTCACCGGCTCAAGTCAGTCAAGTAACTCCAGTGACTCCGACGACCGGGCTTGAACCGGAGGTCTTGAAGCGCATGTATGCCATCGAAGCCCGCTTCGATGCACGAAATCAACCATCAAAGATTGAAGTCAAGGCTCCCGATTTCACTGTTCCGGCAGAGGAACTCAAAGGGCAGCACCAGAGAGAGGCCGTGACAGAATGGGGGCGAATTAAACAACGCTACGAGTACGCTGCCAGAATTAACGAACTGGGCAGCCAATATGGCAGGATACAAACGATTATTAGTGATTCGAAGACCTTGACGGAATCGTTTCCAGCCGCAGCCAGCTTGAAACGCCACCTCGCCTACTTTTTGTACCTCTCAGGAAATGTACAGGAGGCACTTAAATGCTATAAGCAGGCAGGGGCCCTGTCTGGCACTTCATCCTCTCCCGGAGGCGCGGGACAGGTAACCATTTCACCCACTGCTACCGATTGGTACAACGTTGCTGCCCTGGCAATAAAAATGCACAATGATGCCTTAGCATGTTACAGTTTGGAGCAAGCCTTCAAATACAGTCCAATCAGTGACAACACGGATGCCTGGTATGTATATGTCGGCCTTTTACGCAAGTCAGGCAATTATCCGCTTTTGAGCAAGATCTATGAAGTAGAGGGCCAATTCATTGGCCGGAACACTCGCAACCTTTCCCAGGAGGAAGAGCACTTGCTCCTGGAGACCTGTATCTATCTCTTAAAGTGCACAGGCAAAGAGTTGATGGCCCTGGACCTTTTACGAAGCTGGCTCCGTGGCATGTCGGCTCGCGTCCTGACACCAGAGGCATTCAAGTGGCTCACCGGCCAGGTGAGTGAAGCATACAACTCGGTAGTATCCGAGTTGAAAGCCGCTCAAGTTGCTGCAGCAGAATTGAGAATTGCTCAATCCACAGCAATGATAGAGTCAAGCACCAATGGCGAGAATGGGAAAAAGCAACAGGCATCAACTGCTCCCCAGCAATTGCAAGGATACATTTACACCTACAAAATCGGTCGCAATTATGGATTTCTGTATGGGTCGGATGGCGGAAACTACTTCTTCCATCGCAGTGCTGTGATTGACGAAGATCTACTGGACCGCATTGAGGAATTAGAAGAACCCTTCTTGAGAACGGGTGAGCAGATACCCGTCATCTTTGAGATTGCCCAGGGACCCAAAGGCCCACTGGCCGTCGGCGTTTCACTCTATCGCAGCGTTGATGAAATCTTCGAAATGGCCTATGCCTACGCAGATGAGGGAGAGTATGCCAGGGCCGTCACCCAGGTCAAGCGAGTCTTAACGCTCGATCCAGAATACCCAGGAGCGAAAGAAGTCTACGAGAAGTGGAGCGAATATGCCCGTGTCGTGGTCGTTCCGCGAGGGTCAAATCCCTATGCGCGTGCCAAACGGGCACTCCTGGTTGAAAAAGACTTAGAGAAAGCTGCCCAGTTGTTTGACGTGGCAATCAATGAGAATGACAATACTGAAAGCGCGATCAAAGACCTGGCTGTGCTCCTGGGAAGAATGGGGCATAGCCAGGAAGCCATCAACGTCCTGGAACGCAACCGCGAAAAGATCACCGACCAGCAATCGATAGACAACCTACTGATCGACATCTACCAGAAAACGGGACAATATGCCCAGGCCCTGGAGTTGCTGGAAAAAAGCATGAAAAATGCTACTACCAGAGAAAGGAAAGCCCACATCCTCTGGCAAATGGCTAACTGTCACCTGCGGCAGGATAACTTTGCCAATGCCGAGCGCCTGTTCCGGGAGGTCATCGATCTCGGCTTTGATCGGCGAGCAGCACAAAGGAACATAGCCCTCTGTCTTGTCAAACAGCAGAAGTATGCCGATGCCGAGCGCATCCTCAATAGGATTTTGGATACTTCACCTGATGCCCAGGCGGCGGAACTGCTTGAGGCTATCTCTAAAGCGAAGGCTACAGGTGGTCAATCCGCTCAGATTGACGCGATCATTACCGAAACAACGCTTACCGATTTTTCAACTGAGATCAGTGGATTCACCCAGTTCTTCCTTGATCGTTGTGCCTTTCAAGGAGTACGTCCCGAGCGCGTACAGGAGAAGAAGTTTGACCGCTTCGTCGTTGGTAATTTAGAAGACCTTGCCACCAGGTTAGGAACCCGTAACCCCCGCGAACGCTCCGAGTACTACCTTTCGGCGGCCAAGATCATTACCATGATTGAAGAGTGGGACGATCCTAATCAGCTCTACAAGTACCTCTGCCGCAGCTTTGCGTCACGAGGAGATGCTTCAGTGATCGAGAATCGGCCATTGGATGCCGCCCGTGAGTGGTACTGTGAAGCTCTCAGTGTCTATGATGGGGACCGCAGTCGCAGTAAGGACGAACAGGATGCGGTGAATGCCCTCGTTCGCTACCTGTACGCAACCCTCGGCGTTGGGCACGTGCCCATTCGACCACACATTCCTACCATCGACGAAACGCTTGAAGAGATTCTCCGTATGCATCCGCAGCGAGAGATGCTCTTTGACCAGATCACCTACCTCATGATTCGCAGCCGCTATGCTGCCAACCACCTCTTGAATCGCCTGTTCGCCAGGTCCTCCTTCCAGGCAATGGCGCTTCAATATCTCAAGAGTTCTGGAATCGCGGTTCCAGGAACGGGATTGAGGCAGGAAGATTTTGTGCGCCTCTGGAACGAGTTGCTGCGCAAGCGGTTTGATGAATCGCGCACCATCTCAACGGAGCTTCGCTTTATCGCGAAGGTTGAGTTAACTACGTCCTCAGTGGAGAGCAGCCTGCGTAGTATCGGGCGCATCCGAGACACTGGCGCTCACCTCCTCTTTGACCTTGATCAGCAACGCATCCGCCAACTGCAAAAAATTCTGGAAACGATGCTCGACCTCTGCAAGCAATTCGCCTTTGAAGAGCAGGAGCGCTTCTGTACCCAGATCGGTTCTCTTTGCCAGGACCTGCTGCGCGAGATCGAGAACAGCCCGACCAAGCTCTCAGTCGAAGAGATCTACCCAATCATCGAGACCACTCAAAAGAAGACGCGAGAGCATCTCGAAGAGATTTACGCAGGTTCCATTCCCCAACTGACGCTTCGCCTGCCAGAGGACTTAGAACTGTATGCTCCGGACAATAACATGCGCATCGAAGTGCAGATCGTCGTTGCCAATCGAATGGGCTGTAGCCCGGCAGAGAGCCTGGAACTGGTAGTGCAGGAGGATGGAGACTTTTTTACAGTTGGGGCACAGGACCTGAAGCTGGATGGTTCATTACGCGGCGGCGAGCAGAAAATTCTGCGCGTGCCGATGCGTGTCACGGAGCAAGCATTGCTCTCCCAGGCATTCTCCTTGCCCGTCTATGCCCAATATCGCAGGCGCTCAGGAGAGACACAACGTACATCCATTGAGAACTTCTCCATCCGCCTCTACTCAGCGGATCAATTCGAGCGGATTGAGAATCCTTATATTGCCCATGCCAAGGGCGGCCCGGTCGAGAACCGCGAGATGTTCTATGGACGCAACGAACTGATCGAGAATGTCGCCAGCGCTATCCGCGAAGCACGCACACAAAGCAAATCAGTAGTCATTTTCGGACAGAAGCGTGCTGGTAAATCGTCTATTCTGCATCACCTCAAAGAAGCGCTGAGCACAGACCATGACCTGTTGATCCTGGATATCGGCAACATCGGCTCCCTCCTGGACGAGCATTCCTCCGTTCCTCTGTTGTATCGCATTCTCTGGAGCATACTGACACGCCTGGAGTATGCAATCGAAGATGAAGAGGCCAAAGGACGCTCACCCTTGAATCTGGCATTCCCTGCGAGCCGTGACTTCTACAGTGACCCGAGTCCTCTGACACTCTTCCAGAACATTTTTGAACGTTTCAAGCGCAGTGTCACAAAGGCAGAGTCCTGGAGCAGTGCGCGTGTGGTGCTGCTGATCGATGAGTTTTCTTACATCTACGGTCAGATCGTCAACGGGCGCATCTCTGAGGATTTCATGAAGAACTGGAAAGCCTTGCTACAGGCGAATTTCTTCAGCGCTGTCCTCGTCGGCCAGGACGTGATGCCCAAGTTTAAGCACCGCTTCCCCAACGAGTTCGGCACCACCCAGGATGAGCGAGTCAGCTACCTGAGTTACGAACATGCTGTTCATTTGATTGATGAACCGATTCGCATTGGCGGGAAGAACGGAGAGAGCCGCTACCGCGAGAAAGCGATTGACCGCATTGTGGATCTGACTGCCGGTAGCCCATTCTACATTCAAATCATCTGCAGCCGCCTGGTAGAGTACATGAACCGCAAACGTGCCAGGCTGGTCACAGAAGCCGATGTGGAGCAGGTGAAGAGTGAACTGATTCGTGGAACGAATCGCCTGGATTGGGGAGATTTCGACAACCTGGTTAGCTCCGGTGATACAGCTGCTGACGCAATCTCGGATGAAGACGCCAAAAAGGTGCTCTCAATCATCGCTGCCAATGCTCGTACCGGCCCCTGCAGCCGAAATAGCATTGTCAGCATTGCCTCGGAGACAACGGACGTCCTCGATAAATCTATTACCTCCGCTTCATCCTCCCCTGGAGGCGCGCCCCCAGAGAGGGTGCTCTACACTATAGATGCCATCCTGGACGACCTGGTGAAAAGAGACGTGCTCGAGTGTGAACAGGGACAGTATTACCGTATACGGGTGGGGCTATTCAAAGAGTGGCTCATCGCCAATCAGTAGAGTGCCGATTTATCGCGCCCCGATTTGATGCGATGAGTTTTGGTGGTGAGCATTCTTCCTGCAGGAAGAATGCTCACCACCATCCGCCACCTCACCAGTTCACGAACAAGGAGCACGCCCATGTCCCTGATCCCCGAGAATCCTTTCATCGATTATAGCAGTATCGCCGAGGGAGACCGCTTCATTGGCCGCAGAGCAAGCCTGCAAATAGTGGAGAGTCGCGTCATTCTTCCACCTGAACCGGGCAACCTGGCGATCATCGGGCTGCCTCGTATTGGCAAAAGTAGCCTGGCCCATAAGGCAATCATTGAGCGGAAGCAGGAACTTCTGGCCCGGAAGTTTTTGCCTATCTGGATCAATCTTCGTAGCTATACTCACAGCTCAAGCTTCTTTTATGCTCTCGTCAAGCAATGTATGGATGAACTGCGAGCCTCTGGTTGGCTGACAACTCCACTACAACATACAGCTCAACGTGCGCTACAAGATGAGCGCCCGTGGAGCGAGGGTGAGGGCGTAGAGCGCCGATTTATCGAGCACGCACACATTCAGCGCTTCTTTGAAAAAGTTCGCCAGGCAGGAGTGCGTGTCATATTTATTCTGGATGACTTTGATACAGTATCCCAGCTTTTCAAAGAAGATACCTCTGGCTTCCAAAAACTGGCAGAACTTTCTGACCGTCCTGCCTGGCGTATCACCTTCGTCACCACCTCTCGTCGCACCATTCACGAAATAGAGTTGCAGACACAGGCGACGGGCGACCGCAAGGGTGCGTCCCTACATCGTCTCTTCCACGAGCACTTTTTGACAATGTTTGATGAAGCGGATCACCAGGAATACTTCGCTCGTTTAGCAACGGTTGGACTCTCCGTTACCTCTGCATTGAAGGAGGCTACTGATTTCTATTGTGGGGGGCATCCCTATCTACTTGAAATACTGGGCTACGAACAGGTGAAGTTGTTCGCTGAAAAGCAGTCAGAAGATGTGGACGCAGTCGCTCGCACTGCTGAGCCAGCATTCGAAAGATACTATGATCAATTGCTCGGCATGTTACGTGAAGACGGGATGCTCGACGAGTTCATACAAATATTGTTCAATCCAGAGGACGTGCTCGATAAATCTATTACCTCTCCCCCAGAGAGGGTGCTCTACAGCAAGGAGGTGAGAGACGAAATGCTTCGGTATGGCTTGATCAAGCCAACCCAACAGGATGCATCCACTACATCCCCTACCTATAGCGCATTTTCGAACCGTTTTCAAGCATTCTTACGGCGCGCGATAAATCGGGCCCCCACAGAGCAGGAGCGTGCCAATTCATTGGCACGCTCCGAACAAGAAACCCTTCCAACGGGAGAGCCAAGCACTGATCTCTGGGCGCTCTGGCGTGAAACAGAGAAAACCCTCCGGGCAGCACTCACCTCAATCCTGCACGATAAGTATGGCGACGATTGGTTTGAAAAACTTGAGATCGCGCACCCCAAGTTAAGCGAAAAAGATGGGAAAGACATGTTCCAACGCTGCCGCGAATCTCGCCAGAGAGATGAGACAAATTGGGAAAGCAAAACATTTCAGAGTATACTAGACTTTACCGCCCCGCAAGATCTCTTTATTCTTGCAAGTGCGGAATGGGACCTGTTTCAGCCTGTTTTTGGGCACGATCAGAATTATTGGCAACGACGCAACCAGCTCCTTGGAACAGTGCGAGTCCTCCTGGCTCACAATCGCGAGGAAGCCCTCTACGATCATGAACGTCGCCTGGCTGAAGCTTACTGTAGAGAAATGCTGATGACTCTCCAGAAGTGGCGCGACCCAGGAAAAACGCCTGTAGAGAGCCAATTCATTGGCTCGTCACGTACTGATCTATGGTCGCTCTGGCAAGCAGCGGAAAAGGCTCTGAGAACGGTTATAGTCTCAGTTCTGAAAAATGAGTATGGTGAGAACTGGTTCGACCAGGTTGATGCGGCGCAGCCCAACCTGGTCGAGCGAGACGGAAAAAACATGTTCCAACGCTGCCGCGAAGCCCACCTGAAGGAAGTGCAAATAGGAGGAAGTAGAGTTATGCATAGCCTCCTGGACTTTGCCTACGCGCAAGAGCTATTTGCCCTGATCTTTGCCGAATGGAGGCTATTCCAACCAATCTTCGGACAGGACTGGTTCTACTGGCAGGAGCGTGCCCAAAAATTCGCCATGATGAGAAACCCGTTGGCCCACAATAGAGAGGAGGCCATCCAGGGCGAGAAGCGTATAATGGCAGAGAACTATTGTAGGGAAATCCTGGAGGCTCTCCACAATATTCGTAACCTATAGGGATACCCTGGAAAGGAAACACTCATGTCCAGACCCAAACGCATCGACCACGTTGCTATCATCGTTCGCAACATCGAACAGGCTCTCCTCTTTTATCGGGACACCCTTGGCATTACCCCCAGTGAGATAAAAGAGGTACCGACCGAGCAGGTACGCATTGCCTTCCTTCCTATGGGTGGTCCCGGCGGCAGCGAGATCGAACTGATCGAGCCAACCAATCCCGACTCCAGCCTGGCAAAGTTCCTGGAGAAGCGCGGCGAGGGCCTGCACCACATCTGCCTCGAAGTGGAAGATATTGATCTAGCCCTGACAGAGATGCAGCAGAAGGGCGCACCAGTGCTGGATAAGCAACCGCGCATTGCCGCCGAAGGACGAGCAATTTTTATTCATCCCAGGGCGGCAAATGGAGTATTGATGGAGCTGGTGGAAAGGGGACGTGCCCGATAATCGCCTTGAACAAACTACTCCGGATTTGAGGATCATCCAGCGAGGGCAGATCACTCGGCGGTGGGCGCGAGACATCGGCACCTCCACTGTCACCCTTCGCTTCGCTCAGGGTCTGTCTCAAGGGGCAGACAGATGCTTGGCTGCGATGATCCTTCGCTTCGCTCAGGATGACAGGGCTCTCACCCATACGAAGCTCTGGATCCATTTGTTCATTTGCATTATCGGCGCTCTACACCTGCTCACAATGGAATATTCCCATGCTTCTTCGGCGGATTCGTATCCCGCTTATTCTTCAGCATTTCCAATGCCGTAATCAGCTTGGGACGTGTATACTTCGGCTCAATAATCTCGTCAATATACCCACGAGCGGCAGCGATATAAGGATTGTTGAACTTCTCAGTATACTCTGCAATCAGTTCCTTCCGTCGCTGCTCAGAGTCTTTGGCCCGGTCAATCTCATCTTTGAAAAGAATATTAACTGCACCTTCCGCACCCATCACTGCGATTTCAGCGGTTGGCCAGGCATAGTTAATATCGCCACGTACATGCTTGCTATTCATCACATCATATGCCCCACCATAGGCTTTGCGCGTAATCACCGTAATCTTCGGCACGGTGGCCTCGCAGTAGGCAAAAAGCAGCTTAGCACCGTGGCGGATAATGCCGTTGTGTTCCTGGCTCACGCCTGGCAGAAAACCGGGTACATCCACAAATGTAATGATAGGAATATTGAAGCAATCGCAGAAGCGCACAAAGCGTGCTCCCTTATCCGATGAGTTGATATCGAGCACGCCAGCCAACGCTCCCGGTTGTTGGGCCACAATGCCAACGGAGCGACCATTGAGGCGGGCAAAACCCACAATGATGTTCGTCGCAAAATACTCCTGAACCTCGAAAAAGTCTCCATCATCGACAACGTGCCTGATGATCGTTTTCATATCATAGGGTTTGTTGGGATTGTCCGGGATGATACTGTCCAGGGCTTCCTCGGTACGAGTAGGCGAGTCAACAGATGTGATGCGAGGTGGGTCTTCCAGGTTATTCAGGGGAATATAGCTCATCAACTGGCGAATCATACGAATGCAATCCGGTTCGCTGGGACAGGAGAAGTGGGCCACGCCACTGGTGCTGTTGTGAACCATAGCCCCGCCCAGCTCCTCAAACGTGACATCCTCGTGTGTGACCGTCTTCAGAACGTTCGGGCCGGTAACGAACATATAGCTGGTCTGCTCCACCATAAAAATAAAATCTGTGATAGCCGGAGAGTAGACCGCGCCGCCAGCGCACGGGCCCATAATGGCAGAAATCTGCGGCACGACACCAGAGGCCAGGGTATTGCGCAGGAAAATATCAGCATATGCACCAAGGCTAACCACACCCTCCTGGATGCGTGCTCCGCCAGAATCATTCAGGCCAATCACAGGCGCACCGTTCTTCATAGCGAGGTCCATAATTTTACAAATCTTTTCCGAGTGAGCCTCAGAGAGCGAGCCGCCAAAGACCGTGAAGTCCTGCGAGAAGACATAGACCAGCCGCCCATCGATCTGACCATAGCCTGTAACAACTCCATCGCCGGGAATTTTCTGCTCATCAAGACCAAAGTCTGTGGAGCGGTGTGTCACAAACATATCCAGTTCATTGAATGTACCAGGATCGAGCAAGAGGTCAAGCCGCTCGCGTGCCGTGAGCTTGCCCTTTTTATGCTGGGCTTCGACACGCTTTTTGCCCCCGCCGAGCATAGCTTCCTCTTTCAGACGGCGGAGTTCTAGAATCTTCTCGTGTGTTCCTTTAAGCACGGGGGCTTCCTGCGTCTGCGACTGCAGTTGGGACTGTGGCTGTGAATTTTGTTCGCTTATGGCCATACCTTTATCTCCGTTAACCCATGGAATTGCGCCCGATGTTTGCCACGTTGGGTATGGAGGCAGTATAGCATGTAGGCGGGGGGAGTGTCTAATGAGCACTACCTCGTTTCGCCGTGACAAGCAGGCTGCGAGGAAAGCCCTTTATATCGGACACCGTGTATTTTTGAAAGGAGTATACTCAAATTACTACGGTAGTAGTAAATCTAATTGCTAGGAGGTAAACAAAAACATGGCCGTCGAGAAGTCCATGGCGTCCTCAAGCCTTGTTGAGGTTATTGATCGTATCCTTGACAAAGGTGTCGTAATTGACGCTTGGGTTCGGCTCTCTCTGGTAGGCATCGAACTCTTGGCTATTGAAGCCAGGGTCGTAGTCGCATCAGTTGAGACCTACCTGAAATACGCCGAAGCTATTGGTCTAACTGCTTCAGCCGCCTAACGGTTGAGGGAGCTTAATTAAGGCATGCTTTCCATCGGTAAGGCATCCGTAGGGGCCCGATTCATCGCACCCCAACAGATGCCTTAGCAATGGGAGACAAGGAAGAGACTACTCGTCAGACCTGGAAAGCATGCCTTAAACCAATAAAGATAGGCTACGAAATGTCGAGCGTAATCGAAGAGAGGTGAAAGATGCCCATTATCGATCAGGTAAAATCGTTGACTGAAGAGATTGAAGCTTCCTATGAAACAAGGATAGCGGCAGTTTCTGATCTTGCAAAAGCAACCCACCAGGCTCAAGAGAATTTTAGACGGGAACACGAAAAGATGGCGAGTGGCCTGAGGCGATCCCTTGCCTCTAACAGGTCCGCCCGAACAAGCCATGTACAGAAAATGAGAGCCGAGAATGCTAAGGCCTTAGAGGATACGGCAAGCGAATTGAAAGAAATGGCCGAAAAAGTAGCTGAGTTTCGCGCTGCCTCTGAAAAAGAAAGACGGCAGGAATTTGCTACCGTGATTAGGGAAATAAAGGGTGTGGTAGCAGCTATTGAAAAAGACACAGCCAAAACGCTTGCTGATTTTAGAAGCGACCACAAAGAGATGGCGAAAGCCTTGAAGACCAGCCTTTCTAGCGAGACCAAAGAAAGAACAGAGACAATTCACAATTTGTTGGCCCGCTTTACAAAAGAGCACGAAGAGATGGCAGGTTCTTTGAGAAGCGAACTTTCGTCCTTTCAGAGGAGCCTGAGTAAGGCGGTAGACGATATGCTGGCCGGGTTTTCCGCCGACCATCAACAATCCCTCACCCATTGGGAAAATCTGACCAAAGTGATGGCCGCAAAAAGAGCAGATAAACCAGTCCCTTCAGCAAAAGCAGAGGCAGGCGCTCCAACATCGCTAAAGGCGAGGACCGAGAAAAAGAGCGTAAGCAAGAAAAACGGATATAAGCATAAGTGATCGCGTGGACTGGACCCTTCTAACCAGGCAGGAACGACAGTAGGGGCGCAATGATGAATTTTACCGACCAAAACGGGTAATCGCTGCTAGCAATCGGTTGGGTGCCCCCCACCCCAGGACACCCGCAAGGGGTGTCCCTACCACGGTTGGACAGCGCGCGGGTGGGTGGCGAGCTAGGCCAGTATACACGATTTGGAAAACATTCCCGATATTGCTTGGGAAAATTCATCATTGCGCCCTCCAAACTGTGCCCGGGGCTTTACACAGGTAGGTTTTTAGTGAGCGGGGTCCAGGGGCGCGGCCCCTGGCGGGGTTTCAGGGCTGAGCAGACTGAATACAGTGTTGATCAAGACAAAGCGGGGTCCAGGGGCGCGGCCCCTGGCGGGGTTTCAGGGGTGTCCCCTGATTTTCCCTCTCCTCTCTAATCCTTGCCTGGTCGGCGGGATCACTTCAAAACGATAAGAATGTGAGGGATAACAAAGATATGAGCAAGAACGCTCTCTTAGATCGTATATCTGTCGGTCCGTCCGAAGAGTTTATAGAGACGCCATTAGTCAAAAAAATTATCGACCGGGCAATGTCATACCTTGAGGTCGGCTTTCCGGTTCATTTTACCGGTCCAACCGGTACAGGAAAAAGTACCTTAGCTATGCACCTGGCTTATAAACTCAATCAACCAATGATGCTCATGTATGGGGATGAGGAGTTCGGGACATCAGATTTGGTTGGAGATAAAATGGGTTATCGCAAGAGGAAGCTGATTGATAATTTTATTCACTCCGTCATAAAGACAGAAGAAGACGTATCGCAGCGCTGGGTAGACAACCGTTTAACAATCGCCTGTAAGGAAGGTTTAACCTTAGTATATGATGAATTTAACCGGTCAAGACCGGAAGCCAATAACGCCCTGCTGTCTGTGTTAGAGGAGGGAATACTGACTTTGCCACCCTTGGAGGAAGAGTCAGGCTATATTAAAGTTCACCCTAATTTTAAAGCCATCTTCACCTCCAACCCCTATGAGTATGCCGGAGTCCACAAAACTCAAGATGCACTTTTAGACCGGATGGTCAGTATACATTTAGATTATTTTGATGAGGAGACCGAACAAGCCATTGTGGTTGCCAAGGCCGGTATAACGCTCGAAGATGCCAAAAAGATTGTCAGAATTTTGCGAGACTTCCGGCTGCTGGTTGGCCTCTACCAGGCTATAAGTATCAGGCCAGGCATTCTTATTGGAAAGATTCTCACACAAAAAGGGATGCACGCGGATAAACATGATCCCCTTTTTATTGATATCTGTGTTGATGCCTTAATATCAGGAAGCCCCAACAGCGATGATAGAAGAGAAATGACAGAGACAGTTATCGGGCTGATTCATAGACACTGCTAACAATTTTAGAGGAAGGACGTAAATTATGATAATCAAGGGAGCCAGTAATATCAAAGGTATTCGCAGCCTGAATACCAGGCCGGGGCCAATCACCGAAAGCAAAGGACTTTTAAAGCTTTACCTGTTGGCTGCTGAAAAAGACAACTTAGGGAAGAAACTTGAATGGGTCAAGCAGCAAAAAGATCAAACAGAAAAAAGACTTTCTGAGATTGCGCACACTATGCACGCAGTGAAGAAAACAGTTGAGGAAAGGGCAAAAAGAGAGCCGATCTCACACTCTACTTCTGAGTTGCGGCGTACACTCATTAAGTACTAACCATGCCACGTACTCTATCCCCATCCTGTAGGGGCCGATTGATCGGCTAGTGGGTGTACGCTTCTTTTGTCAACATCCATCATTGGCACATCAGGGCTATTTACAAGTGCTCTTTTGCCGCACGTGCTGGATAAATCCGCACTCTACAGATAAAGAGGAAGAAGGAGTTTTGCGAGGACACCTCGCGCTCCGGCAAAGGGCTGCCGCCCTCTGCACTCCTGCTTGGTGGCAACTTTTATATCGCCCTGTTGGCACGTCTTGCACAGCGCGAAGACGTGGGCCTGACCAGACTCAGCCCGCGTCTTCTACTTGAGAACTTCTTTTTTCTAAACTTGCTAACCTGTTCTTTAACTCCTCATTTTCTTCCACCATTTTTTTAAACTCGACAGCTTTTAAAAATGGATCACCTTCCCACCAATTAATACCTATAGCTTTTGCCTTATCCACCGAGGCGATCAACAGCCGTATTTTGATAGTCAAAAGCTCAACCTCTACCAGGTCAATCTTAATATCTCCCACGATCACCACGCCCTTGTCCAGAACGCGATCTAAGAGATCGGCTAAATTCGTTGCTTGTAGACTGGTAACTTGTTCTGCCATACACACCTCCTAATCCCTATGAAGCCTGGCTGTCATCTCGGCTGCGCCTGCGTAGAGTGTCGATTATGAATTTTCCCGACCAAAACGGGTAATCATTCTCACCGATGGCTTGAATCAAGGGAAGCCGCACGCGAGAGCCCTGTCATCCTGAGCGAAGCGAAGGATCAGCGCAGCGAAGCATCTGTGCGTCCATCCAGACAGACCCTTCCCCTTCACTTCGTTCAGGGCTAAAGGCTGAGTTCCGCTCAGGGTGACAAGCGACCCGCGAGTATTCCCGGTCTTGGTTGGGAAAAATCATTATCGAGCATGTGGGGGACCCTTGCGGTCGTCCTGGCTGCTCAAATGAGCTCTCCCAAAGGACCCAAATCTAAATTCAAATCCTCATCTTGTAAACCAAACGTCTTTTTCAGTTGCTCCATCTTCTCATCAAGAAGTAAAAAGGTATCGCCCATCCTTTCGATTTCTCTGGCATGTAACTGTCCAGCCTCTATTCGCCGGACTGCCTGTTTCTCCATAAGTTTTCGTATCAGATCAACCAGAGTTAATACGAGTTTGGTCAATCCCTTTTCCACATTTTGAGGATCAATATTGGTTTTTGGTTCAGAAAAATGATCCAGCCCGCAATCAATGGCTGATGGTAACATCCTGGCTCTCGTCTCTCCATCACCGCTGTCACCCTGGCTATTTTCTTGGGTGAAAGGAATCGCAGCCGTAGGGGCCGATTGATCGCTGCCCACCGCCGATTGATCGGCTAGGGGTTGTCCGATTCTTTTGTCAATGTGCATCATTGCCCCCTCTCCTCCTTCCACCTCCGGTAGTGGTTCATCCAGAAACTCTTCCTGGGCAGTCGTTTGCCAGGAAATTAGCTCAGCTTCTCCATAGCCACCTCTTCTTGCTGCTTGCTCGACAGTTTTAACCGAGGAAAGCAACAGTCCTAAGTTAAGGTAAACAAGATCAATATCGGCCACTGACAGAAGCATCTCCCCCTTCACCATCACGCCTTTATCTAAAAGCCTGTCCAAAAGCTCAAGAAGAGAAAAATGTTGATTTTTGACTATCTGATCACTCATGGCGCTGGGCATAAATCGGTCCCTACCGCCATCCTCTTCACCATTCAACTCGAAACTCCTCCAGGGCGATATAAAAGTTCTTTTTTGCCGCCGAAGGCGGCAGGGAGGAAGGAATTTTGCGAGGACACCTCGCGCTCCGGCAAAGGGCTGCCGCCCTCTGCACTCCTGCTTGGGGGCGACTTTTACATCGCCCTGAAACTCCTCCACCCCACTTGACACAGCTGGTTGCGAAACCGCAAACACGCGCATATCGAAGTTAAGGCATGGTTCAAATGAACTTGACACTTTTCTGCTCGCAATGGGCAAACATTGTCAAGTACTGTTGCTCTGATCTGAACCATGCCTAAGTAAAACTGTATGGGGGCCACGGGCCAGAAACTTCAAGGTCTAACCCCATGGATTCATATTGCTCTTGTAATCTTTTTCCTCGTATGCAAAAACTCGCTGCTTCTTCTCTTTCGACTAAATAAACAGCATTGAGGATCATCTCTTTTCTTTTACCGGTCAATTTTTGCGGCAAGGTCTTATTCAGTTTAGCCTCATAAGCATCTTTTCCCAGCTCTTGAAAAATAACCTCGGTGACTTCGGCCAGCCGAGCAGCAGCATAGTTCCTTAATTCATCTTCCATTTTTCTTCCAAATAAATACGCGGCCCCTCTTGATAATTTTTCCCGTTTCTCTTCCAGGTTTTTGAATTTGGGTTCAGTCTGCATAATATGTTTGATAAATTCTTGAGTATCAGCGTAAACCCTCAGTCCCCATTCTGCTTTTCCAGTAAATTTAGAAAGCAGCTTTTTAAACGCCTCCTCCTCATCCTCCAGCATCTTTGAGGCAGCTTTTTCATCCTTTAAAATCGTGCCGAACTTAAAGGGAACAACCGTAGTACCCTTCATAAGGGCATCAACCACGTCCTCGTGGGCTTGCAGTATTTCTTCGGTTCCGCTTTGAGCAGCCTCTGGAGTTCTTGTCAGTTCAGAAAACAGTTTCTTTACCTGGTTCTGAAATGCATCAACATCGATTTTGCTGACCATAACGCAAATATCTTTCCCTTCCACAGGAAAGACTTTATTCTTCTTATCAATTCCCAAAATATCAAGTTGTTGAGGACTCTTGCCTACCAGCCCATAGGCATAAAGCCCTTGTTCAGATCCCAAAGTGTTTTAGCCCTCCTATTCTTCCTCGCCGTCTCTCACTCGTTTATAGGAGGAGATTTCAAGATCAGTATTCAGTTTGACGATGTAATGCTCTTTTTCAAACACGCGATATTCCGGCTTAATAGAGGCTAAATACTGGTTCTTTTCTGCCACTTCGGCCTCGGCAACCCAGCCATCATCAACTTTATCAATCGTAATTATTCTTATTCCTTCAGCCTCAATGGTCTCTTTCAGGAATTTCTTCACTTTATCTCTGACTTTCGCAATCATGCCTCTTCACCTCCTCTCAAAATTGTGAAGATTGCGTCTCCCGCAGGCGGTCCTCAGCATCCCCTCAGGGCGCGATCAATCTGGCCCCTACATCGAGTCACTTTTAGCTTCTCTGGCAATCATGAGTCTTTCCAAAAGCGCAGCCTCTTTTTTTTGATACTCCTCCTCAGTAATTTGATCGATTTCATACAGGGTTTGTAATCGCAGTAACTCCTCTTTTATTTTTGACTCATCGGTAAATTCAGCTTGCGCTATGTCGTAGATTTCTTTAAATATACCCACTAAGCCTTTTGCCGGTAAGCCGATCAATAAATCGTCAAGTAAAAACATAGGTTTCTTTTTACCTCCTCTTGTTTCATTATAATGGTTCCCAAAAGCCGATTAGGACCAACGGGCCAATGAATTGGCTGTTTTTGGCAGCGGTAGACCTACCCACCCCCCTTTGAATGACCATTGAAAAAAGCTGACCACTTGCAGAAAATGGTCAGCTTTGGCAATGCCAAAAGTGACCATCTTGACCTACACAAAAGAGGAATGCTACCATATCTTCGTCCAATTCAGATCAGACGCACTTCTTCTCCTGTGAGAGCTTGCAGAACGGTGATGCAGGTGTTCAATACAAAAGGAGCGGCTCGGCGATTGGGAGTTCGGAAACATGGATTCACAAGCTGGTTGCTAAGGGTAAGCTTCAAGCCTACATATACGACGAGAACGGCGAGTTGGTAGAACGCTCGAAGGATCGCAAAAGCCAGGGTCAGGGCCTTTACTTTTTCGCCCCAGACATCGATCGATATCAGCCAGCCGTGCAGCGCCGTCCGCGAGGGAGCCAAAACAAGAAGCTTCCTGCGCCGGATTCACCTACCCAAATGGCCTAATGCCCTTGCATATTGTCTGAATCACTGAGCACTGTTAGAAGCCTATTTGAAAGCACTCAACCTGACGATGTTTCTGGAACACTATCGTTTTGACCCTCAACATCCAAAAAAGGCATCCTCATCGTTTCTGATGTAGAATACGGTTGTGTCTGAAAAAGCTCTCATTCACCGCCTTGTCCGGGGTTCAGGCTACCGGTCACTGTGCTTGTGGAGACTGGGACGAGAGATGCCTTCTTCATGCAGAGAAGGACACACACTGTCCCAGTCTTGATCTACAAAGGTGAGAGTGACCTGAAACCCTGCTCATCAGAAAGTAAGGAGGATCTCCATGTTTTGTCTTTACTGTGGAGCCAATCTTGCCGACGATGCCCTTTTCTGTAGTCGATGTGGAAGACGACAAAAAGAGGCGTCAAGCAGCCCACCAGAAACAGCGCTCACTCTTCCACCTGCACCAGCATTCGTAGAAGCATCTGGAAGCACTGGACCGTCACCCAGCGGGAGTGTTCCTATGGTACGAGGGACTCCCTCAACTCCAGAGAGACCTCCTGGACAGGGTATGGCTCAGAGTCTGCCTGGTGATGCATCACCTGCGGATAAAGAGGAGGCCGCAAGGATTGCCCAAACCTTTGGTACAGCTCAGAGTCCCCCTGGTGCTCCATCACCTGTCTCAGCACCATCAGTCCCACCGCAGACCCCATCCCTCTCGTCCTTGGGACAACCCGCTCATCAAGCACCTGCGGCGAGTCAGCCCTCGTCTCCACTGCAGGGGCAGCCATTCCCGTCCTTAGGGCAACAAGGCTCGCAAACACCTTTGACGAGTCAGCCCTCGCCTTCTCCCCAGCGGCAGCAATTCTCATGGCAGGGGCAACAAGCCTCTCAGGCACCTTCGGCAAGCCAACCTTCCTATCCGCCCCAGGCACAGCAATTCCCGTCCTTGGGACAACCAGCTCATCAAGCACCTCTGGCAAGTCAGTTGTCGCATCCAGCAGCCTCCGCCCTTCGCCATCTCGCTCCTACCGTGAGGCACGCTGCTAGAACGGGCTTCCATCTCCTGCTGGCAAAGCCTCTCGTGCTGGCGGTGACGCTCGCAGTGATCGTGTCTGCCGGCGCTGGGACCGCGATTGTCGTTTCACATTCAACTGGCAACGTTCAGGTCTCAACGCACGCCCCCTTCACTTATCGAGGCCATACCGATGCGGTGTACGCTGTGGCCTGGTCGCCCGATGGCAAGCATATCGCCTCTGGGGGCAGTGACGGCACCGTGCAGGTGTGGGATGCCTCCACCGGCGCGCGGCTCACCGACTACCGGGGCTATACTGGTGGACTGACCAGGGGAGTGACCAGCGTGGCGTGGTCCCCCGATGGCAAGCACATCGCCTCTGGTGATGGCTTACCCGATGCAACGGTGCAGGTGTGGGATGCCTCCACCGGCGCGAAACTCCTCACCTACACCGGCCACACCGGTGCAGTGCATGCCCTGGCCTGGTCCCCCGATGGCAAGCACATCGCCTCTGGGAGCGATGACGGCACCGTGCAGGTGTGGGATGCCTCCACCGGCGCGAACATCCACGTTTACGCAAGCGATATGGGTGCAGTGCATGCCCTGGCCTGGTCACTCGATGGCACACACTTCGCTGTGGCAGGCAATAACATTGTGGAGGTGTGGGATGCCTCCACCGGCGCGAAACTCCTCACCTACACCGGCCACACCGGCGGGGCTGTGTATGCAGTGGCCTGGTCCCCCGATGACAAGTGGATCGCCTCTGGGAGCGATGATCACACCGTGCAGGTATGGAATGCCTCCACCGGCAAGACGCTCCTCACCCACAGGGGCCATACCGATGCGGTGTATGCCGTGGCCTGGTCGCCCGATGGCAAGTGGATCGCCTCCGCGAGCGCTGACCACACCGTGCAGGTGTGGAGAGCGGGGTGATGGGGAACGTTCCCGCCAACAACAAGAGGAGTGTCTCTCTGTGAGGTCAATCATCGTTCCTTTCTGGCGGAAGTCAGAGCATCAGGGCAAAAGAGATGCTACGCTTTGAGTCAGTGATGACTGTTCCTCTGCGATGCATGCTTGTGAATGCTCGGATTCCATGGGACGAATCTTTCTGATTATTCGGGGCAGCCAGCTGCCTCAAACGAGAGCAGACCACCCGAAGAATTGGACCAATTTCGCCCATGGAATCCGAGCTTTTACAGAAAAGGGGTAAAAAAGCAGAACCCAACTCGTCTTCGTGGCACAGATCTCCACCAGCTCTTCTCTTCTGTCCACCCCATAGAGAGTAGGTGGCCACCTTTTTGCACTGCCATTTTTTGAGCTGCTTCTCCCAGGTGGTCACTTTTGGCGGATCTTCCTCACATTTGGGGAATGTTGAGCTTATAGCTTTGACTGGCTCCCTTTTTCACGCTCAAACAAATGGTTTATTCCACATTATAGAAGAGCTTCTCCCCAAATGTGAGGAAGATCCCTTTTGGCTCTGCCAGGTGGGTGCGGCTACCGGATCTTCCTCACTTTAAGTGAGCCTGCTTGCTTCAAGCTGCTCCGCCTTCGTTTGCTGCATCCCAAGGACTTGTTTCCTCCTCGTGGAGGCGAGCAGCAGGAGTGCTGCTCCAGGCCGCCGACTGTTTTCTGGCGGGTGCAGGTGGGCGCAACCAGAGCGAGACATGCGTGGGCTGCATCGTCTCCTGCACGACGGCCACGAACTGCTCCCTCAGCTGATCCAAGTCCACCTCATTCCGTAATGTCGCACTGAAAGCTGCCAGCGTCTTGGCTGCATCATACTTGCGGCGATAGAAGCGCCGATCAATACTCCTCTGGATGCCCTGACGTAGCGGCTGGAACAGGGCAGCGATGGCCAAAGTGGAGAGGACGATGGCCACGCTGTTGTCCTGGCTGATGAGGCCCCGCAGCAGCGCTTGCAGGCCAATGACCAGGCCCACATAGACCCCGGTCAGGGTAACTGTGAGCGTGCCATACACCAGCGTGCGATTGATGATACTATCAATGTCCCACAGCCGATAGCGCAGTATGGCAAAACCAAACGAGAGCGGGAGGAAGAGCGGCAGAGTAAAGCCAGCCTCATTGGAAGCCAATAGAAGGAGGGGACTGCGCTCAACGAGCCTTGGGAAGAACAGGCCCAGCACAGTTAGGAGCATATAGACTGTGATCGGCACTGCGAGACCGAAGACCACCCATTTGGTCTGCTGACGCTCTCGTGGACTGGACACGCGTCGATAGCGGTAGAGTTGGGCTGCTGCAACAGTGGTCAATTCGCCGACAACCACGAGCCAGCCTGGCTGGCTCACTGACACATTCGGCAGGAGAGGCGTGTCTGGGAAGAAAGAAGAGATATCCCCGACAAGAAACACGACCAGGGTCCAGCGCATCCAATGAGGCACAAATTGCCCGGTAGGAAACAGGAGAAAGACGAGCACGAGCAAAAACCCAGTGAGGAAGGTCAGGCATGCGTTCGGCACCCACCAGGGGCTCGCCGCTGGTGGGTCGGCGACCACGATGATCGGGCCAAGCGTCACTAACATGAGCGCGACTATAAACGCTATCCGGTCGTCAGGTCTGCGCCAGATGATGAGCGTGCTGACCACCAGACACATCACCACTGAGGCAAGTGCGAGCGCGAGCGTGAATACTGCGTAATCAGCAAGAGACAGGCCCATCCCTTTCAGCATCTCCGCTTGTGAGTGAGTGAGTTGTTGCCATTGGCATGCTGCACCGGCACAGGGAGTTTCCATTTGTGCCAGGTACACTGGGAGGCTGGCGAAGAAGATCGACAGAGTGAGGGCGACCAGTGCAGCCCAGCCGATTCGGGCGAGCAGGAGCCAGCGCCCATGCAAGCGTGCAAAGCTGTGCTCTTCACGGCTCGAAGTCAAGATTGTTGGTCCCGGTTGAACGTCCATTCGCGCACTCCCTGTTTGCTGCCCTGGTCCTGTTGTGGATGGGTCTGTCAGCTCTCATGAGCCGACAGGCGCCTTCTTCCGTCTCTCG
>WNGG01001208.1_pt1 | contig 30849 bp, 33 predicted proteins | sample 5400661 | NCBI WGS metagenome assembly WNGG01 (sample SAMN13153372, study PRJNA577476) | soil metagenome | isolation source: 100 cm soil or saprolite under Garry oak tree replicate 1 | place: USA:California | collected 2016-06-15
GACCGTCGGGACGAACCGCATGACACGTACGCGGCGATGCAGGCCCGGCTCGCCGACGGGTACTCGAAGCTCGGCGCGGAGCTGGGGGCACAAGTCGCACCTGCCGGCCTCGCGTGGGCGGAAGCGCTACGCCGTGACCCGGGTCTCGATCTGTGGGCGAGTGACGGCCAGCACCCCGGCCGGCTCGGTTCCTACCTGGCGGCCTGCGTGTTCTACGCGATGCTCTCCGGGCGTGAGCCGACTCGAAGCCGCTTCACAGCCGGCATCGAGCCTCGGCAGGCTCGCCTGCTCCAGCGGGTGGCCGAGAACGTGGCCAATTCGGAAGCTCCGAGCAGATCTCCCTAGGTACCCGAAACCCGCGGTCACGCCATCGAGTGGCTTGTTGACTCCTGTTGCCACGGGACTCGACCGGAAGCTCAAGATTGGGCCCGATCCGGTCGATGGTGCCTAAGTGACTGCGCGCGCATCCGCAGGCCCCGGGGCCGCGTTGGCGGCTCCTGCTTGGATCGACAGGTGGCTAGCCGCCTGCCATGACCTCGACGAGCTCGGGCGCTCGCACCCGATGAGCGATGCCGTGATCGAGGAAATCGATGGTCGCATGATTCGCGTCGGAGACAGGTGGCTCGCGGACTTCGCTTCCTGCAACTACCTCGGCTTCGATCTCGAGCGGGAGATCATCGAGGCCGTGCCGGCGTACCTGGACAAGTGGGGAACCCACCCGAGCTGGTCGCGCCTGCTTGGCAGTCCGGTGCTCTACTCGCAGATCGAGGAACGCCTCGTCGCACTGGTCGGCGCCGAGGACACTCTCGTGTTGCCGACGATCACGCTGATCCACATGTCCGTGATTCCCGTGCTCGCGGGCAGCGGCACGATCTACGTCGAATCCAGGGCGCACAAGACGATTTACGAGGGCTGCCAGCTCGCGGGTGCTCGTGGCGCGACCCTGAAGAGGTTCCAGTTCGAGGACGCGGACGATCTGGAGCGGCTCCTCAAAGAAGACGGTCCGTCGCCTCGGCTGATCTGTGTCGACGGCGTGAACAGCATGACTGGCAACGCAGTCGACCTGCCGGCCTTCGCCCGGCTCGCCCGAGCCTATGACGCCCTTTTGTACGTCGACGACGCCCACGGGTTCGGTGTGATCGGCGAGCGGAGCGACGACGAGCTCAGCCCGTACGGCAATCGTGGGAACAGCATCGTTCGTTACTCCGGCGACACGTACGACAACCTCGTGCTCGTCTCGGGACTGTCGAAGGCGTACTCGTCGCTCGCGGCGTTCTTGACGTGCTCGCCGGAGCTGAAGCGCCTTCTGAAGACCGCTGCTCCGCCGTATCTTTACTCCGGTCCGTCTCCGATCGCCTCCCTCGCGACTGTTCTGGTCGGACTGGACGTGAACGAGAAGCGCGGTGACGCCATACGAGCCGATCTCTGGCGCAAGACGGCGGCCGTGCTCAACGAGCTCGACCGCCTCGGCGTGCACACACCGAATCGATCGGGATTCCCCATCATCGAGGTGCCACTCGCGCGACACGAGGACATCGACGCCGTCGGGCGGTTCCTCTTCGACAACGGCATCTACACGACGTTGGCCGCCTATCCGCTCGTTCCGAGGAGCGAGGTTGGGTTCCGTGTCCAGGTCACGGCTGCGAACACCGACGCTGAGATCGATCAGTTGATCGACGTGCTCGGCCGGCTGGTAAACGTCTTCGACCTGCAGCCCGCACGCACGAGCGAGCGCGCGGCATGAGAGTCGCTCGCCTTCGGCTCGCTCTACCGGGGACCCCGCGCGCCCAGGTCTGGATCTGGTACCTGGCCGGGACCGGCGTTCTCACGAGCCTGTACCTGTTCGCGCCGCCGCTGGCCGGAAATGGGCCGCTGATCAACGCGCTCGGTCTTTCCGGCGTGGTCGCGATCGTGGTCGGAATCCGAATGCATCGGTGACGCCCTCTATCTGACCGTCTATCCGGTTCTGATGGCCGGACTGTTCATCCTCATCAAGCGACGCAACCCGCGGCCTGACCGAACCGCGCTCATCGATGCGCTGATCCTCACCATTGGTATCGGTCTTCTGTCGTGGGTGTTCCTGATCGCCCCGAACATCCATCTCACGGGCCTGACCGTGCTTGCCAACGCGGTGTCGGTCGCGTATCCACTCGGCGACGTTCTCCTGTTGGCGGCTGCGATCAGGCTCGCAGTCGATGCCGGCAAGCGCACGCCGGCGTTCTGGTTCCTCGTCAGCAGCATCGTCTGCCTGATGGCCACGGATTCGGCCTACAACTATGCGCTCCTGAAAGACACGTACAACCACCAGCTGATCTTCGACGCCGGTTGGATCCTCTATTACCTGCTCTGGGGCGCAGCGGCGCTGCATCCGTCGATGCGCTCGCTCGAGGAGGGGGCGCCCGAGCACGGGACGCGTCTGACTCCGCTGCGGCTCACACTGCTCGGTAGCGCCTGCCTGATCGCGCCGGGAATTCGGTTCGTCCAGTCGATCGGCAACCCCGACGTGCTCGTTCTCATCATCGCCTCCGCTGTCCTCTTCCTGCTGGTCGTCGCGAGAATGGCCGGCCTCGTGCGTCAGGAGGCGCGCGTGGTTTCGCGCGAGCGCGCCTTGCGCGGGGCGGGCGTCGAGCTCGTCGCGGCAGCCGGTCATGAGCAAGTCGCAAATGCCGCCATCTCGGCCGTCCATCGCCTGCTCGCCGCCGAGCCGCCCGTGCGACTCGTGCTCGTGTCCGAAGGCGTAGCAGTCGTCGAGGCCTCGTCTGACGGTGCTACGGGCGGTCGGGTCGGTGAGGGAACGTGTGACTGGCTGCTGCAGGATCGCTCGGGCTCGCTTCGCGTTTTGCACGCTGAACCGCCCCCTCACGTACGCGGGGACCTAAGGCTCCCCGAAGGGCAGACGACGATCGTCGCCCCTCTGACCGTTCGCGGGGAAGTTCGCGGTGCCATCGTCATCTCGTCGCCGGTGAGCCTCACGCGCGACCTCATGGACGCGCTCGGCGCCCTCGCGACGCAGGTTTCGCTCGCAGTCGAAGGCGCGTCGCTGGCGGAGGATCTCCATCGACGCCAGAGCGAGGCACGTTTCCGCTCCCTGGTTGCGCACTCCAGCGACCTGATCACGGTGTTGGACGCCGACGGCCTCATCACCTACCAGAGCCCGTCGATCGAGCGTTTGCTCGGATACCGCGTGGACGAGGTGGAAGGAACGCGGTTCGATCGGCTTCTGAGCGAGACCGACCGACCTTTGCTCGCGCAATTGATTGCGATCGACGGCTCGGGCGACGCCGAGGCCCACACGATCGAGTGCTCGGTCAGTCACCGGGACGGTGCGACGCTGAGGTTCGAGGTCCAGCACACCGACCTTCTTCATGACGAACACGTCCGCGGTATCGTGCTCAACTCCCGCGACGTCAGCGAGCGCAAGGCTTTCGAGGAACAGCTCGCTCATCAGGCATTTCACGACCCGGTGACGAAGCTCGCCAACCGCGCGCTCTTCTCCGACCGCGTCGAGCACGCGCTGATGCGTACTCAGCGCGGCGTGCATGAGATCGCCGTCATGTTCATCGACCTGGACGACTTCAAGACCGTGAACGACAGTCTGGGTCACGCCGCCGGAGACGAGGTCTTGCAGGAGGTCGGCCGTCGGCTGAAGATCGCCGTTCGTCCGAGCGACACCGTCGCACGCTTCGGAGGAGACGAGTTTGCCGTCCTCCTCGACGGCGTGGCCGGCTCGGCTGACGCCGCCGACGCCGCGGCGCGAATCCTGCGAGCGCTTGACCTTCCCATCGAGATCGAGGGCAAGAACGTGTTTCCGCGGGCGAGCGTCGGGATCTGCCTGGTCGGAGAGGACCTCGAGACGCCGGAGGCATCGGAGCTTCTGCGCAATGCCGACGTGGCGATGTACATGGCCAAGCGCGACAGCAAGGGCAGCTACCGCGTCTTCGAGCCGACGATGCACGAGCGCGTCGTCGAACGACTCGAGCTGCGATCGGACCTGCAGCACGCGCTGACCATGGATCAGCTCGTGCTGCACTACCAGCCGGTCGTGAGGCTTGCCGACCGCGAGATTCTGGGCGTCGAGGCTCTGGTGCGCTGGAACCATCCGACGCGAGGAACGATCCCGCCGATCCAGTTCATCCCGGTGGCCGAGGAGACGGGTTTGATCATCCCGATGGGACGATGGATCCTGGAAACGGCCTGCCGCGAAGGCGCACGTCTCCGGGAGACCTTCCCGCGGACTGAGGGGTTGACGATGAGTGTGAACCTCTCCGTCAGGCAGCTGCAGTCGGAAACGCTCGTTGCCGACGTGCGCCAGGCGCTCGAAGTCAGCGGGCTGCCGGCGGCCGCACTGGTTCTCGAGATCACAGAGTCGCTGATGCTCACCGACACCGACTTCGCGATGATGCAGCTGCACGAGCTCAAGGCGCTTGGCATCCGGCTGGCGATGGACGACTTCGGAACGGGCTACTCGTCGCTCAGCTATCTCAGCCGATTCCCCGTCGACATTCTGAAGATGGACCGATCGTTCGTCGGGGCGGAGGAAAACAGCACCTTGACCTCGGCGATCATCGCGCTCGGCACGAGCCTCTCGCTCGAGGTCGTCGCGGAAGGCATCGAGCTTCCCGAGCAGGCCAGCTCGCTCGAAGAGCTCGGCTGCGAGCTCGGCCAGGGATTTCTCTTCGCCCGTCCGATGGATTCGGATGCGTTGACGAAGTTCCTCACGGTTGCCGGCGCGTCGACTCAGGAAGACGTCGAGTCGTCAGCAGCCTCCAATGCAGCATAGTCACGAAGCGCTCGACCGGCCGGGAGGTTTTGGTCGTGGCAACCTGCTCTCGCCGCTGAAGCACCGCGACTTCCGGATCCTCTGGACGGGGATGACGATTTCGCTGATCGGCGACGGCATCTTCCTGATCGCGATCGCCTGGGAGAGCTATTCCCTCTGGAACGCGCCAGCGGCACTGTCGATCGTGGGCATCGGCATGACGATCCCCACGATCGCGTTCCTGCTGATCGGCGGCGTCGTCAGCGACCGGCGCGACCGGCGGGTCGTCATGGCCTGGGCAGACGGGCTCCGCGCCGTCGCCGTCGCCGTTCTGGCGGCTCTCGTCCTGATGGACGCCCTCCGCTTCTGGGAGCTCGTCGCCCTCGTTGCGGTCTACGGCGTCGGTACCGCCTTCTTCATGCCTGCCTTCGAGGCGATCTTGCCGGAGCTGCTGCCCAAGTCGGAGCTGCCGGCGGCCAATGCGCTCGACCAATTCGTGCGGCCCATTGCCATGAGGCTCATAGGTCCTGTCGCGGGTGGAGCGTTGGTGGCCGCGTCGGCGGGGATCGCCTTCGCGATCGACGCTGCCTCGTTCGCAGCCTGCCTCGTGGCCGTGCTGGCGATGCCGAGGCGCGCGGGTCGGCACGTCGAGGTTCGCTCGTCCAGCGTCGCCGCGCTCAAGGAAGGCCTCCGCTTTGTTCGCCAGCGCGTGTGGCTGTGGGGCACGCTCCTCTCTGCCGCAATCGCTTATCTCGTGTTCCTTGGTCCCGCTGAGGTGCTTCTCCCCTACCTGGTGAAGAACGAGCTGCACGCCTCTGCGGGCACACTGGGGCTCGTGCTGGCGGCCGGCGGTCTCGGGGCCGTCGGCGGCGCGGCGTACATGGGACACCGGGGCCATCCGCGACGGGACGTGACGGTCATGTACATGACTTGGACGATTGCGACGCTGGCGATCGCGGGATACGGAATCGCCAATGCGGCTTGGGAGTTGATGCTCGTCTGCCTCGTCTTCAACGCGCTCGAAGCCGCGGGCACGATCGTCTGGGCGACGATCAAGCAGCATCACGTTCCGGGATCGATGTTGGGGCGCGTCTCGAGCCTCGATTGGTTGATCTCGATCGGTCTCCTGCCACTCTCGTTCGCGCTGACGGCGCCCGTGGCGGCGGTCTTCGGTGCTCGTGCGACCCTGGTCGGAGCCGCGGCACTCGGTGCCGCCGTCACCCTCAGTGCGTTCTTCTTGCCGGGAATGCGTGCGATCGAGCGGACAGGTGGCCGCCGGCAGGGCCCGTGGCACGTTCCGGTGGATGCCACCGACTAACCTCTCCGCACGGCCCACGAACACGAACACAGGCTGGTTACCGACCGCCGGGCGCTGACGATCGCGCTCCTGCTCGTCGTGCTGCTGATGGCGGCGGAGATCGCCGCGGGGATGATCGGCCACTCGCTTGCGCTGCTCGCCGACGCGGGCCATCTGCTTACCGATGCAGCCGCGCTCGCGTTCGCGCTGGTCGCGTCGGCTATGGCCGCCCGCCCCGCGGCCGGCCGCTGGACCTTCGGCTACTCGCGCCTGGAGATCCTCGCCGCTCAGGCCAATGGGATCACCCTTGGGCTGATCGCCCTCTGGGTCGTCTGGTCGGCGGTGCACCGGCTCGTCGATCCACACGACGTGCGCGGCGGGCTCGTCCTGGCGGTTGCGCTCGGTGGTGTCGCAGTGAGCATCGCCGCGAGTTTCGTGCTCGGGCGCGCAAGTCGCGAAAGCCTCAACGTCCGTGGCGCGTTTCTCCACCTCCTGACGGATGTTGCGGCCTTCGGCGCGGCCGCACTCGCCGGCGGGCTGATCCTGGCGACCGGGTGGGACCGTTTCGACCCGATTGCGAGCATCGCGGTTGCGGCGCTCATGCTCTGGTCGAGCGCCCAGCTTCTCCGTGAGTCGACGCTCATCTTTCTCGAGCGAGCGCCGGGGGATGCGGATCCTGACGCGATCGGGCGCGCGCTCGTCGCCGAGCAGGATGTCGTCGAGGTGCACGACCTGCACGTGTGGACGGTGACGAGCGGCTTCCCGGCGCTCTCCGCCCACGTCCTGGTGACGCCCGGTGCGGACTGCCACGCCGCGCGGCGGCGGCTCGAGTTGATCCTGTCCGAGCGTTTCGGCCTCACGCACACCACGCTCCAGGTCGAGCACGCCGAGCCGGCGAGCACGACGGTCGAACTGGGCGAAGCGGTTGCGCGCCGTGGTCCGCTCGGCCGTTAGGCTCTCGCGGTGCCCAGCCTGGAGGGAAGATCGGCCGTTGTCACCGGCGCGTCCAGCGGCATCGGCGCGGCCACCGCCCTCGCTCTGGCCCGGGAAGGAGCACGTGTCGTCGGCGGTGCGCGCCGCAGCGACCGGATCCAGCCGCCCGTGACGCCTTTGGAACTGGACGTGACCGATCCAGCCAGCTGCGAACTCTTCGTCAAGGCCGCCAACGAAGAGCTGAGCGGCGTCGACATCCTCGTCAACGCCGCCGGGCTCGCGCTCGGCCGGGACGTCTTCGATGAAAGTACCGAAGAGGACGAGCACACGGTGCTGGAGACCAACGTCAACGGCCTGATTCGCATCACGCGCCTCTTCCTGCCGCACATTCGAGACGGCGGGCACATCGTGAACATGGGCTCGATCGCCGGCAGGCAGGCGTACGAGAAGGCCGCGGTCTACGTGGCCTCGAAGTTCGCGGTGCGCGGCTTCACCTACGCGTTGCGCGAGGATCTCCTCGGTCGCCCGATTCACATCACCACCGTCGATGCCGGCCTCGTGGACACGAACTTCTCGCGCGTTCGCTTCCGCGGCGACGAACAGGCGGCGAGCAAGGTCTACGAGGGCCTGGACGCGCCGAAGGCGGAGGACATTGCGGACTGCATCCTGTTCGCGGTGACTCGCCCACCCCACGTGAACGTGGACGAGCTCGTCGTCAAGGCCCTTGCACAGTCCTCCGGCGGACGCATAGTTCGTAGCGGGACCTGATGGCCGGACAGCTGCGAATACTCGAAGGCGCCACGTTCTGCATCTGCGACGAGGTCGGTGACCTCCACCACCAGGGCGAGGGTCTCTTCTCGGAGGACACGCGGTTTCTCTCGCGCTTCAAGCTGACGATCAACGGCCATCGTCCCCTGCTGCTCTCATCGGACAAGATCGAATACTTTTCCGCGGCGTTTTTCATGCGCAACCCGCTCTCGGGCGGTCTTCCGCAAGACGTGCTCTCGATTCGGCGCGAGCGCTTCGTCGGTGAGGGGTTGCAGGACTCGTTCGCCGTCCAGAACCAGGGCATGGAGCCGGTCGAGTTCGACTTCGAGCTCGAGGTTGCAACGGACTTCGCGGACATCTTTGCGGTGAAGGACTACGACTTCGCGCTCGGCGACCCGCTCAGGGCAAAGCCGTTGCCCGAACTGAGGCCGAATGAGTACGACGACGAGCGAAACCAGTTCCTCATCTCGGACAACGGCGACCTGCCGTTGAAGACGCAGGTGATCTTCTCCCAGCGCGGAGAGGTGGACGGCTCCAAAGTGAAGTTCCGCCTCGCCCTGCAGCCCCGAGAGCGCTGGAACCTGGACGTGGAAGTCATTCCACTGCCGGACGGAGAGCTCGTGGCGCCGCGCTTCGCGCAGCGCCGCTTCGGCGAAGAGGTGGGTCGGGTTCGAGACTCCCTCGCTGCCTGGCAGTTACGTGTGCCGCAACTGCGGACGACGTGGGACGCACTCGGGCACTCGTTCGGCCAGTCGGTTTCCGACCTCGCATCGCTGAGGATGCAGTCCGATGGCTCCGGGATCGGGAAGCTCCCCGGCGCAGGCGTGCCGTGGTTCATGACGGTGTTCGGCCGCGACACGATCATCACGTGCCTGCAGACGCTCCTCTTCGGCCCGGAGCTTGCCCGCACGGCGCTCGAAGTGCTCGCCGAGCTGCAGGCCAAGGAGGATGACCCGACGATCGACGCGGAGCCCGGCAAGATCGTCCACGAAGTGCGTCACGGGAAGGCCGCGCGTACGTGGTTCGAGCGGTACTACGGCACCGTCGACGCGACACCGCTCTATCTCGTCCTGCTTTCCGAGGTCTGGCGGTGGACGGACGACGCCGCGCTCGTGCGAGATCTCAAGGGGCCGGCGATGCTGGCACTCCAGTGGATCGACAAATACGGCGACCGTGACGGGGACGGTTTCGTCGAGTACGAGCGTCGGACCGAGCGCGGGCTCGAGAACCAGTCGTGGAAGGACTCGTGGGATTCGCAGCGCTTCCACGACGGCACTCTGGCAGCCGCACCGATCGCGCCCTGTGAAGTCCAGGGCTACGTCTACGACGCGAAGCGTCGCGTTGCAGAGCTCGCGCGGGACGTCTGGCGCGACCGTGAGCTCGCGACACGGCTGGAGCGGGAGGCAGAGGAGTTGCAGACGCGCTTCGACGAGGCGTTCTGGGTCGAGGAGCGCGGCGGGTACTACGCACTTGCGCTCGATCGCGAGAAGCACAAGGTCGACTCTCTCTGCTCCAACATCGGCCACCTCCTGTGGAGCGGCATCGTCCCGCCGCATCGCGTCGATGCAATCGTCGACCAGTTGATGGGAGACGAGCTGTGGTCAGGGTGGGGCGTGCGCACGATGTCGACCGAGGACGCCGGCTACAACCCGCTCTCGTACCACAACGGCACGGTCTGGCCGCACGACAATTCTCTGATTGCCGCCGGTTTGGCGCGCTACGCGCGCTGGCCGGAGGCTCAACGCATCACGCAGCGGATGCTCACTGCCGCGCAGCACTTCAGTTACCAGCTCCCGGAGGTCTTCGCCGGCATGCGCCGGTCCGAAACCCCGTTCCCGATTGCGTATCCGACGGCCGCACGCCCGCAGGCGTGGGCTGCCGGGACTCCGGTGCTGTTGCTTCAGTTGCTGCTCGGCCTGCAGCCGGACCGACGCCGCCATGCGCTCGACACGGTTGCGCCGGTCGATCTCCCGTCGTGGGCCGGGACGATCAGGCTTGCCGGTGTTCGCGCCTTCGGTCGGCTGTGGGACGTCCGCCTCGACGACGGCCGCGTGCGCGTCGAAGAAGCCTAGTGGCTCGATCGGCCCCATCCGCCGGCCTCCAGCCCGCGATCACGCGGCGCCAGAGACCACCCTCGCTCTTCCCAAGGCTGCCAGCCTTGGCTGCGAGCGAGTGCGGCCTCTGGCTTGGTGCTCGCGACCTGGAGACTCGGCAATGAGACCGACCGAGCCACTGAAGATCGCGATCCTTGCCCCGGCGTGGTTCGCCGTTCCGCCGATCGGCTACGGGGGCATCGAATGGATCGTGTGGCTGCTCGCCGACGGGCTCGTCGACGCGGGCCACGACGTCACTCTGTTCGCCTCCGGCGACTCGCGCACGAAGGCGAAGCTCGCCGCAGTCTTCCCGGAAGCGCCCAGCCGGCAGATCGGCCGCACGTTCTGGGAGCTGAAGCACGCACTGTCCTGCTTTGCGCGGACCGACGAGTTCGACGTCATCAACGACCACACGGGGATGCTCGGTATGACACTCGGCGCCACCACGTCCACGCCGGTCGTTCACACGGTGCACGGGCCGCTCGACGGGGAACCGGGGGAGATCTACGAGCTGATTTCCCGCGTCGCGCCCGAGGTCGGCCTGATCTCGATCTCGATGAACCAGCGCAAACCGAAACCCGACCTGAACTGGATCGCCAATTGCCCGAATGCGCTCGACTTCTCGGTCTACCCCGTCAAGCCGCACCGCGGCGAATACCTGCTCTTCCTCGGCCGAATGAGCCCGGACAAGGGGGCGCACCGCGCGGTCGCGGTCGCAATGGAGACGGGCCTCCCGCTCAAGCTCGCCGGCAAGATGCAGGAGCCCAAGGAGCGCGAGTACTTCCACGAGCTCGTCGAGCCGCACCTCGTGGACGGGATCGAGTATCTCGGCGAGGTTACGCATGGCGAGAAGGTGGAGCTGTTGCAAAACGCGCGCGCGACTCTGTTTCCGATCGAGTGGGAAGAGCCGTTCGGCCTGGTCATGATCGAGTCGATGGCCTGCGGGACGCCGGTGATCGCGACGCGGTGGGGTGCGGTCCCGGAAGTGATCGAGCACGGACGCAGCGGCATCATCGTCGACCACTACAAACAGATGGCCGACGCGCTCGGAGCAGCGGACGACCTCGACCCGTTCGAGCTGCGCCGTTACGTCGAGGAAGAGTTCTCGCCCGAGCGGATGGTGCGCGACTACGTCGGCGCCTACGAGAAGGCGATTAGTTAGCCCAGGGTCCGGCGTCGGACCAGCCGTGCCAGCGCTCGGGCTCGAGCCAAGCGCTAACCCGTCTGGCCTCTCGCCGACGAAACGGCTGCCCCGTGTAGCGAACGGCGAGTCGATCGATGTCGGCGAGCTCGGGATCGTTCTCGATCGAGACGACCCTGCCGATCAGGCTGATGTGGCTGTACCAGCTGCGTTCGTCGAGCACGGTCAGCGCAGCACGAGGATCGCGGCGCAAGAACCGCAGGCGCAGCCTGCTTTCGTCCATGTTCAGCAGCACGCGGCCGTTCTCCCAGTCGTACCACGTGGGCACCGTGTGCGGTGAGCCGTCCGGACGGAGTGTCGCAACGACCGCGGGATTCGGGCGCGAGAGAAACTCGTCGACGTCCGGAGGAACCGGGACGGGGGGCATCTACTCAGCCTACGCCGGCGCGAGCTCGGGTTCGGGTAGATCGACCGGCTCGAGTCGGAAGTCCCGCACGTCGCGCACCGAGATCACAATCAACGTGGTCACGACGACCCAGACGACACCGATCCAGAGCGACGTCGACATGCCGATCACGCTCGCAACGGGCCCGGCGATCGCGTACCCGGCGGGCAGGAAGGCCATCGCGCCCATCCAGTTGTAGGCGCTGACGCGGGCCAGCTTCGCGGGCGCGATCGTTTGCTGCAGGGCCGTGTCCCAGATCACAGTCCCGTAAGAGAAGGCGAAGCCCGCGAGAACCGCCGCGGCGCCGATGGCGAGCGCCGGCGCGTGGATCGCCAGCAGCGCGCACTGCAGTGCTGTCGTGATGAAGAGTGCACCGATGAAGGTCATGGCACGGCGCGGTCGCAGGCGGAGCCCGAGGAGGCCACCCGCGAGTGCTCCGATTGCCTCGCCGGTGACGATGATCGCCCAGGCCGTGGCGCCGCCCAGCGAGTTCTTCGCGATGTACGGCCCGAGCACAAAGAACGGGGCATAGGTCACGAGGAAATACAGAGAGATCCAACCCGTGAGCAGCCAGACCCACGTGTGCTCCGTGAAGGCCTGCCACCCTTCGCGCAGCTCGCGCAAGAAGTTCGGAGCCGCCGCCGTCCGCGCGCGGCCTTGCAAGCGGATACGGCTCAGTAGGAACGCGCTCGTCGCATACGTCATCGCATCGGCGAGGAGCGCATAGCCGCTCCCGATCGTCGCCACGATCGCGCCGCCCGCCGCCGCGCCGACAGGGAAAGCCAGATAGCGGGAAATGCTCATGAACGCGTTCGCCTGCTGGAGCAGGGCCGGTCGAACCGTCTCGGGCACGAGACCCGTCGAGGCCGGCGAATAGAACGCGGTCGCTGCGCCGCCGAGCGCCTGCAGGACGAAGATCTCCCAGATGCGGGCGTGCCCGCTGACGAGCAGAGCGCCCATCGCGGCGCGAATCGCGAAGTTCGCCGAGTCGGACGACAGCATCACGAGACGCCGGGGCAGGCGATCGGCGACGACGCCGCCGATCAAGAGCGTGGAGATCTGGGCGAGTGTCCAGCAGGCGAAGGCCAGGCCGACATCGGTGGCCGACCCCGTCAGATCGAGGACGGCGAACGCAACTGCGATCGGCGCGAGGTTCGTGCCGAAGAACGAGATCGTTCGCGCACCGGCGAGCAACCGGAAGTTGCGCTCGCGCAGAGGACCCAGCTCAAACGTCAGCGCGACGCTCCCAATAGAGCTTCAGCCCGGCGTAGGACTGCCAGAACGGCATTGCGCGCTCGTACGTCTCCATATCCCCTCCGCTTGCAGCTATGTCGCTACGAACCGACTCGTTGAACTCTTCTTCCGTTACACCCTGCGCGACCCGACGCGCCCAGTCTGCGAGTCGCTGCCGGAGCTCGGCGAGATGCGGCCCGGGATCCTCGGCGACGCCGAAGTGGACGAGCGCCAGCCTGCTCGGCCTCCGCTTCTCGATCTCGTCGATCGTCCGGTTCCAGGCTTCGAGGTCGAAATCCGGCGGAGGCGTCGGGGGGATGACCGTCGGGTCGGGCTGCAGGCGGACGCCGGCAGCATCGCCCGCATAGAGAGTGCCGTCGTCGGCGAGGTAACAGACGTGGTGGCTTGCGTGCCCGGGAGACGGGAAGCACTCCAGGCCGAGCACGTTCTTGCCTGCGACGCGGATGTTCTCCTGCGGAACGGGCGCGAGCGCTCCCCACATCGTGTCGAACGTGTCGCCGTAGAGACGCCGCGCGCTCGCCTCGAGCCGGCGGGGATCGACCAGATGCGGCGCGCCTATCTCGGAGACGTGTACCTGCAGCGTGGGGTGTTCGCGCACGAGGACTCCGGCCGCGCCGGCGTGGTCGAGATGGATGTGGGAGAGGAGCAGATGCCGGAGGTCCTGGAGCTCGAGCCCGCGTTGGCGCAGAGCCGAATGCAAGCGCTCGAGGCATGACGAAGGGCCGCAGTCGAAGAGCGTCGGTCCCTCCTCGGTCTCGAGGACGTAAGAGGCAATGACGCGCTCGGCTCCCTGGTAGTGGAGGTCGAGAGGATCCGGGCTCATTGAGCCCGGATCCTCCCATGCCTTCAGCGCGGGGCGGAGCGCCGACGCCGGTACAGCAGACCGAGAGCGCCTGCTGCGAGTGCGACGCCGGCCCCCGCGCCGACGGCGACGGCGCGCTTGTGGGCCTGGCCCCGACCGGCTCGCTTCGTGGGTGCCGTGGCGGGTAGCCCTGCCTTCACGAGCATCGCCTTCAGCGTGGCCGTGCCTCGATACCAGCCGCCCTGTGTCGATTCCGAGCCCCAGAACTTCTGGCCGGGCGCCATGTAGCTCGCGGGCCCGTTCACGGCATAGGGATAGAGGGTTTGACGAAGCGTGGAGTCGCCGTTCGGCCCCGGGACTGTGTACGTCACGGCGTAACCCTGGCCAAGGCGGTCGGCCGGGCGCGAGCGGGTCGTTGCGACGGGAGTCTGCCCGAAGACCTGCGGAAAGAAGCCTCCCTCGCTGACGAGGATCCCCAGGGGCGAGGTGTCCCCACCTTCGCCGAACCCTTCGATGGTGAGCGCGTGCGCCAGCCCGGGGCCGGCGATCGTCGCAGCCGACGGCCCCTTCGCGGTCGCGGCGGCCGGAAACAGCAGCAGCGCGGTGAGCGCCGCCGCAAGCAGCAGTGGACGTCTCATTGGTCGCTCCTTGGTCGGTTTGAAGCTGCTACACCGACCGGGCGGAGTGGGTTCCGCGGGCGACCTTGGCGAACGCCGCCTCGAGATCCTCGAGGAGGTCGTCCGCGGACTCCAAGCCGACCGAGAGCCGGATGAGGTTCCGCGGCGCCGCGAACGGCGCGTCCGCAGTCGATGCATGCGTCATCCGCGCGGGCAGCTCGATGAGGCTCTCGACGCCGCCGAGCGATTCGGCGAGCTTGAAGATCCTCGTGCTCGCAACGAATGCCGTGGCTTCCTCCTCCGACTCGGCCAGGAACGAGATCATGCCGCCGAAGTCGTGCATCTGCTTGGCGGCGATCGCGTGCCCGGGATGTCTGGGGAGCCCTGGATACAAGACCTGCTCGACCCGCGGATGCCGCTCGAGAAAGCCGGAAAGCGCATGGGCGTTGTGACAGTGCTGGCGCATGCGCACCGCGAGCGTCTTGATCCCGCGCAACACGAGCCAGCAGTCCAACGGGCTCGGAACCGCACCGAGGGACTTCTGCAGGAACAGCAGCCGCTCCGCAATCGTCGGATCGCTCGTCGCGGCGAAACCGCCGATGACGTCCGAGTGCCCACCGAGGTACTTGGTCGTCGAGTGCACGACGATGTCCGCGCCGAGCTCCAGAGGACGTTGCAAATAGGGCGTCGCAAAAGTGTTGTCCACGACGAGGATCGCGCCCGCCGCATGCGCTGCGTCCGCCGCCTTCTTGATGTCGACGATGTTCAGCATCGGGTTCGACGGCGTCTCGACCCAGACGATCCGAGTGCGCTCGTCGAGATGAGAGGCCAGCTCGTCGAACTCGGCCGCGGGGAGGTAGTCGAAGACGTAACCCTTGGGCTCGTAGACCTGCGATGTCATCCGATAGACCCCGCCGTAGACATCCGCGATCAGCACCATCCGGTCGCCCGGGTTCAGCAGGTGCATGATCGTGGTCACGGCACCGAGCCCCGACGCGAATGCGACCCCATGCTCGGCGGACTCGAGTGAGGCGAGACACTGTTGCAGCGCCGTGCGCGTCGGATTCGCGACGCGGGAGTAGTCGTAGCCCTTGTGCTCGCCGACTGCGTCCTGCACATACGTCGACGTGAGATAGATGGGCGTCGTGATCGCGCCCGTCGTGGGATCGGGCTCCTGGCCGTCGTGGATGGCGCGAGTCTCGAAGTCCACTAGGCCTCGATGCTACCGGCGCCGATGAAGGTTGCGAGGCTGCGCAGAGGCTTCTGCAGGGAAACGGGCTTCACGCCGGCCTCCCAGTGCACGGAGTTCACTTTCAGCACGCCCGTCTTGCGGTCGAGCACCGGATCGATCCGGCCGATCAGCCGGTCGCCGCGAAGGATTGGGAGCACGTAGTACCCGTACTCACGCTTCGGTTTGGGTACGTACATTTCCAACCGGTAGTGAAAGTCCCAGAGCGCCTCCGCGCGATCGCGGTTGTGGATGAGCCGGTCGAACGGCGACAGGAACGTCACGTGCTTCGGCACCGGCCCGTCCTCCGCGTCGGGATGCACTTGCCACGCTCCTTTCTCGAACCGCACGCCGAGTGAGCGGAAGCGCTTCTCCGCGAGCAGCTGCTTGGCTTCGGGCCAAGACATGCTCTCGGCCTCGGGATACCACCGCTCGGCAAGGTCCCACAGACGCTGGTTCCCACGGCGTCCGACGATCGCAACGACACCCCGACCCTCGAGCAGCTCGAGCATGAGCGTCACCTTGCGGCTTCCCCACCACGCGTGTGGGTCTCGCGACACCATCAGGTCGGCTTCGATCTCGCGCGAGAGCAACGGTCCGCGCTCTTCGAGCTCGCGCAGCAGATGCCGCTTGAAGCTGGCGTTCCTCCGCAGGAACTCAGTTCCCCGCTGCTCGTATTTCGCCTTGCCCCGCCGGCGGCGCATGCGCGCGCGGATGAGCGGGAAGTCCTCGATCGGCCAGATGAATGCACCCCACTCGAAGAGCTTGCGCTCTTCCCAAAGCAATCGGTCGAGCTCGGCCGAGTCGTAGTGTCCGAGGCGGCTCCACAGGACGAGTCGTTGCGGGGGTGCGACCGTGGAAATCGGATCGATCTGGAGGAAGCCGAGCCGGCGAACCGTCGCGAGCACGCCGTGGGCGCTGCCGTCGAGAAGCTGAGCGCGGACCGCGATCCGACGTGCCTGTGCGAGGGTGACGGTCGTGAGCTTCACCGAGTTCGCACTTTCTCAGCTAGCGGAAGCGCCACGGCGGGTCCTCGAGATCGGCTGTGGCCGCGAGGGCGGGGTTGCACCGGCGTTGGCGGCCGCCGGTTACGACGTGCTCGCGATCGATCCACATGCGCCGGAGGGTCCCCTCTACCGGCAAATCATGTTGGAGGAGCTCGACGATCCAGGGCCGTTCGACGCAGTCGTCGCCGGCCACGTCCTGCATCACGTCAATCCGTTGGCTCCGGCACTCGACAAGCTCGCGGCGCTCGCGCCGCAGCTCATCCTCGACGAGTTCGCGTGGAACCACATGGACGAGCCCACGATCGACTGGTACGAATCGCAGCACAAGGTGCTCGTCGCGGCAGGGCGCGCGCCCAAAGGGCCTCCGGATTTGGCGGACTGGCGTGGACGCCACATCGGCCTCCATCCCTACGAGACGCTGCGCGCAGAGTTGGACGCGCGCTATGACGAGCGTCACTTCGAGTGGCGCCCGTACTTCTACCGTTGGCTCGAAGGCCCGGCCACGGAGTCGCTCGAGGCCGGTCTCATCGCTGCGGGCGCGATCCGGCCGATCGGGTTCCGCTACGCGGGTGTGAGCAAGGAGACCGAGCGCTCGCCGGCCGACTCGCGGTAGTCGGGACCAAGCTTCTCCTCGAGGACGCGCGTCAGCTCACCGCTCGCCGCGAGCTCCTCGGTGATGTCGGCACCGCCGATCAACTCGCCCTTCACGAAGATCTGCGGGATCGTGGGCCACCCGGAGATCTCGGACAGCTCCTGGCGGATCGCCGGGTCTGCGAGGACGTCGACACCCGTCACGGGAGCGCCGGCTTCACGTAGAGCGCGCAGCGCACGGTCGGAGTTGCCACACATCACGAACTGGGGTGTCCCCTTCATGAACACGGCGACGGGCTCGTTTTGGATGACGTCCTGGATTCGCTGGCGCAGCTCGGTCATTCGCTCCCTTTCGTCTTGATTCGCAGTTCATGAATAGTGCCGTCTTGCAGCGGCTCGGCGAGCGCCTCGTTCACGAGGCGGTGCTGGTCGAGCAGCGAGAGGCCGGTAAAGCCTGGGGTTGCGACGGTCACTTGGAAGTGGTCGCCGCCGCCGGTGCGGTCCTCGACGTGCAATTCCGTCGCGTCCGGGAACGCGTGCTCGAGCAGGACCTGGAGGGGCTGAGTGGGCACGACTCCGATACTAGCCACGCTGGTGTGCCAGGTAGTCGAGGAGGTCAGATCGCGTCAGGACCCCGATCGGCTTTCCCTTGCTGGCGATGACGAGAGCGTTGGTGCGCCCTGTCAGCGTTGCGAATACCTCGTCCAGCGTTACGTCGCTCTCGACGGCGGCAAGCGGGGGCTGCATCGCGGTCGCCACGTCCTCGTGAAGCGCATCAGGATTCTTGAACACACGGTCGAGGAGATCGCGATCCTGGAGCGACCCGATCACGTCGGCGAGGGATTCCACGTCTCCGTCCCGCACGACCGGAAGCTGCGAGATGGAGTACTGCTGCATGACGTCGATGGCCTCTCCCACTTTCTGGTGGGCGGCAATCGTGATCAGCGCCGGCACTGCAATTTCCTCGAGGCGCTTCGAGCGTAGGAGCTCGGAGACCGTTGGGGCCGGAACGCGCCGCTCGACGAATCCGTGCTCGAGCATCCAGTTGTCGTCGTAGAACTTCGACATGTAGGAGCGCCCCGAATCCGGGATCATCGTCAGGATCTTCGCGTCGGGCCCGAAGCGCTTCGCGATCTCGAGCGCAGCCCAGACCGTCGTGCCCCCGGAGCCCCCGACGAGCAGTCCCTCCTCACGCGCGAGCCGGCGTGCGGTCAGGAACGAGTCGCGGTCGGACACGCGTACCCACTCGTCGACGACCAAAGGATCCATCGTCTTCGGCCACGTGTCCTTGCCGATGCCCTCGACGAGGTATGGATGGACGTCGCGCTCTTCCTGCGCCGTGTAGACCGAGCCTTCGGGATCCGCGCCGACGATCAGGACCTCGGGCCTGTGCTCCTTGAAGTAGCGGCCGACGCCCGAGATCGTTCCGCCGGTGCCGACCGAGATGACGATCGCGTCGATCTCGCCGTCGGTCTGTTCGAAGATCTCCGGCCCGGTCTGCAGGTAGTGCGCCTCAGGGTTCGACATGTTCGAGTACTGGTCCGGCTTGAAGCCGCCGGGAATCTCTTCCGCGAGCCGATCGGAAACCGAGTAGTACGACTCGGGTGAGTCCGGCGGGACTGCGGTCGGGCAGATCACGACCTCCGCGCCGTAGGCACGCAGCATCGAGATCTTCTCCTGGCTCATCTTGTCGGGCATGACGAAGATGCAGCGGTAGCCCTTCTTCGCCGCCGCAATCGCGAGGCCGACGCCCGTGTTGCCCGAGGTCGGCTCGACGATGGTGCCGCCGGGCTTGAGCTTTCCTTCGGCCTCGGCCTTCTCGATCATGGCCAGTCCGATCCGGTCCTTCACCGACCCGCCGGGGTTGACGTACTCCAGTTTGGCCAGGAGCTGCGGCTCGACGTCGCGTCCGAGCGAGTCGAGGCGGACGATGGGTGTGTTCCCGACGAGCTCGAGGACGGTGGGGTAGTGGCGTGCCATGGGCGAGAAGCGTACTTCTAGGAGGCGGTTCGGGGCCGACGGGAATACTGGCCTCACCGTCCCGTTGGTCCATACCAACGGCGAAGGGAGCTGGGAAATGAAGATCGCGGTGATCGGGAGGGGAAACGTCGGTGGCGGCCTGGCAGATCTCTGGGAGAAGGCCGGCCATGAGGTGACGCGGATCGGCAAGGAGGGCGGAGACGTCTCGGAGGCGGAGGCCGTGCTGGTTGCGGTGCCGGGCGGTGCGATCGAAGCCGCCCTCGACAAAGTGCAAGGACTGGAGGGAAAGACGGTCATCGATGCAACCAATCTTTTCGGCACCGATCGTCCCACCGGATTTCAGTCGAATGCCCAGTTCGTGAAGTCGAGGACGAACGGGCCGACGGCGAAGTCGTTCAACCTCAATTTCGCCCGCCTCTACGACCAGCTCGACAACGCACGCTCGAAACCTTGCAGCATCTGGACAGGAGACGAGGAAGCCCGTGAGGTCGTCGAACAGCTCAATCGGGACGCCGGCTACGAGCCGCTCCACGGAGGACCGTTGGAGAACGCACGCGCACAGGAAGACTTCCTGCCTGTCTTCTTCGGCATCTCCCAACAGACCGGGCCCTGCCTCTATCGAATGGCGCCGCCCAGCGAGCTTTAGCCCAGCTGCCAGAAATCGCTTGTTAGGCCCAGGCGGTCGAGGATCGCCTGGTTCTGCTGCAGAGTGTGCGGCCCCCAGTCCGCAGCGAGGCGGTCCGAGTACCACGCGTGCGCGAGCTCGCACAGCGTCTCGACGCTCGTGCTCGCACCGGGCTCACGGCCTGCCAACCAACGCTCTAGGTGCTCTTCCGACCGGAAGAGATTCATCGTCGTTCAGGTGAAGACGATGTCGTCCCACCACTGCCGTGCGGGTACGAGCACGTGGAAGAGGTAGTCGCGCTGCACGGGCTTCTGGTCGCGCACCTCCACGGTGAGCGGCTCGCCGCAGTCGGCGCACGAGCTCTCGATGCGGCCGTCGCTGTGCAAAGCCGCGCAGACGGCAAACGAATCCCAGGCGCAGTTCGAAAACCACGTCCGGCCGGCGGCTTCCACGCGCCAGGAGCTCGGTACGCACGAGAACGGATTGAGCATCCGGATTTCGAGGACGTCACGCTCGAGCACGAGTGCGTGCGCATCGTGCAGGCGGCGCAGCGCAGCGCCGGCAGCCTCCTGGGACAGCTCGAACTCCCGCGCCACGTCGGGGACGCCTGGGGTCTGGCCGGTCTCGACGAAGCGGTTGTAGAGGAAGTTGCGAATGCGGACGTCGCGCTCGTCCATCAGTGCCGGAAGTGGCGCCGGCCCGTGAGCACCATCGTGGCGCCGGCTGCCCGAACCGCTTCGGTCACCTCGGCATCCCGCTTCGATCCACCCGGCTGGATGATCCCGGTGACGCCGGCCTCCAACGCGGCCTGCGGGCCGTCGGGGAACGGGAAGAACGCATCGGAGGCGAGCACGGCGCCGCGCACGTCGTGGCCGTGTTCGCGCGCCTTCTCGAGCGCGAGACGTACCGAGTCGACGCGGCTCGTCTGGCCGCCGCCGATGCCGATCGTCGCCAGGTCCTTCGCGACGACGATCGCATTCGAGCCCACGTGCTTGCACACCCGCCAGGCGAAGACGAGGTCTCCCCAGCACGACTCGTCCGGCTCCCCGCAGGCGACCTGCATCGCCTCGCGATCGTCGACGTCCCAGTCTCGGTCCTGCACGAGCAGGCCGCCGAGCACACGCTTGAAGTCGCGCTCGCCACGCGGGAAGCCGCGACGCTCGCGGTCGCGCAGGATGCGAATCGCTTCCTTCCGCTTCAGCGCCTCGAGCGCCCGCTCGTCGTAGTCGGGCGCGAACAGCACGTCGATGAACCGTTCCGCGAGCGCTTCGCCCAGTTCGGCGGAGACGGGCCGGTTGACCACGCAGACCATCCCGAAGGCGGAAACCGGATCGGATGCGAGCGCGCGCTCGTACGCCTCGTCGATCGTGCCCGCGACGGCAACGCCGCAAGGATTCGCATGCTTGACGATCACGCACCCTGGCAGGGCGAACTCGCGCAGCAGCAAGCGCGCCGCCGAGAGGTCGAGCAGGTTGATCAGCGACAGCTCCTTCCCGTGCAGATGCTCCACACGTGAAAGCAGATGCACGCGCGCGCCCTGCTCCGCGTAGTACGCGCCTCGCTGATGCGGGTTCTCGCCGTAGCGAAGGTCCATCACCTTCGTGAAGGCGGTGACGAGGGTTTCCGGGAAGGCCTCGACGTCACTGAACCAGCGGGCGATCGCAGTTTCGTACGCGGCGGTCGTCGCGAATGCCTCCGCCGCCAGCGCTCGTCGTGTCTCGCCGGAGAGGTCGCCTTTCTCCCGCAACTCGGCGAGCACCGACTCGTACCGCTCCGGCCGACATACCGGGGCGACATGGGCGAAGTTCTTCGCGGCGCCGCGCAGCATCGACGGCCCGCCGACGTCGATCATCTCGACAGCCTCCTCCTCCCGGACGCCGTAACGGCCGGCGACCTCGCTGAACGGATAGAGGTTGACGCAGACGAGGTCGAACGGCCGGATGTCCTGCTGCTCGAGCGTCGCGACGTCGTCGGCGTCATCGCGGCGCGCGAGGATCGCGGCATGGATGTTGGGATGGAGAGTTTTGACGCGGCCGCCAAGCATCTCCGCGACTCCCGTCAGCTCCTCGACTCGTTCGACCTCGAGCCCGACCTCGTTCTCGAGGAAGTCAGCCGTGCCGCCGCTTGCCACCAGCTGGAAGCCGAGGTCGGCCAGCCCGCGGGCGAACTCCTCCAGACCCGTCTTGTCGTAGACAGAGATCAGTGCGCGCAAAGCTCTCTCACCACCTCGGGCAGGATCCGGTGTTCGACGGCGTGGATCCGTTCTATCAGGGTCGCGCGCGGCTCGACGGCGACCGGCTCTTGACGGATGACCGCGCCGGTGTCGAGGCCTTCGTCCACATAGTGGACGGTGACTCCCGTGGTGTCGACGCCGGCCGCGAGTGCGTCGGCGATCGCCCGCGCGCCCGGGAACTGGGGCAGCAGCGATGGATGGACGTTGACGATCCGATCGCGGAAGCGATCGAGAAACACCGGCGTGAGCAGTTGCATGTAGCCGGCGAGCACGACGAGGTCGACGCCGCGAAGCTGCAGCCAGTCGGCCAGCTCGCGATCTCGGGCAGCGCGGTCGGAATACGCGTCGAGCTCGAAGACGCGGTTCGGGATTGCCGCCTCGTCCGCGCGCGCCAGCGCGCCGGCGTCGACGCGGTTCGAGGCGACGGCTGCAATGGGCAGGCCGGCGTCGATCAGCGCCTGCAGATTCGTCCCCTCACCCGAGACGAGCACCCCGATCATGCGAGCTCGCCGATCACGATCGCATCCGCCGGCGCCTTCGGCACGACAGCGCACATTCCGATGCCGAGGTTGAAAACGCGCCGCAGCTCGTCTTCCTCGACGCCTTCCTCTGCGAGCCATCCGAAAACGCGTGGGCGCTCCCAGGCGTCCCAGTCGATGCGAGCGTCGAGCCCGTTGGGCAGCACGCGGGAGAGGTTCCCCAAGATGCCGCCGCCGGTCACGTGCGCGAGCGCCCGCAGGTCGACGTGCGCACGCAGGCTGCGTACCTCGTCGAGGTAGAGCCTGTGCGGTGCGAGCAAGAGATCGGCGTCGAAGTCGCCGTCACCGACGAGTGCACGCACGAGCGAGAAGCCGTTCGTGTGCAGCCCGCTCGACGGGAAGCCGATGACAACGTCGCCCGCCTCGCAGCGGGACCCGTCGATCACGCGATCGCTTTCGACGAGCCCGACACACGTTCCCGCGAAATCGAGCTCCGACTCCTGGTAGATCCCAGGCAGCTCCGCCGTCTCGCCGCCGATGAGCATGCAGCCGGCCGCCCGGCAAACCTCGGCGGCGCCTTCGACGAGCTCCGCAACTTGCGCCTCGTCGATGCGGTTGGCGGCGACGTAATCGAGCAGGAACAAGGGCTCGGCGCCGGTGCAGAGCACGTCGTTGATGCAATGGGCCGCGAGATCCATCCCCGCCCAGCGCAGGCGGCCGGCGCGCCGCGCGAGCATCAGCTTCGAACCGACGCTGTCCATCGACGCCGCGAGGAGCCGGTGCTCGTCGAGTGGGTAGAGCCCCGCGAAGCCTCCGAACGCCCGAGCGCCCGTGGACTCGACTGCGGTCCGCAGGCGCTCGACGATCGATGCGGCCGTGGCGAGCGAGACACCGGCCCCCTGATACGTCTTCGGCTTGCTCGTCAGGGGGCCAAGTCTAGAGCCGCGACCGGCGTCAGCCTCCGAGGTCGACGTGCTGACTTGCGGAGGGAGAACCCACCGTGAGGTCCCCGCCCTCCACGTCGTTCAACACGAAGGCGTTGTTCTGCACAGGTACCCGCTTGCCGTTGGCTTCGGCATACGTGTGACCGTCCCCGACGAGCCCCACCACCAGCCGCGACCCGTCCTCCTGCCGGTCGGCCATGTAGATGCTCCCCGTGCGGAGGATGTCGCGGTCCGCGCAGGCCCCGCCTGCCGTCTTGGCCACCGAGTCCACCTCGACGAGGCAGAGCATCCCTCCCTTGCCCGGTACGGCATAGAGCTTCAGGGAGCCCTGCTCCTGGAGCAACCGGGAGCCGCCGCCGTTCGGAGACGCGAAGTTCCGCCCGGCAAAGGGATAGTCGAGGACGCTCTGAGGCAAGGTGTCGGCAGCGCGCGCCGCGTTGGCAAGTGCCGACACCGAGCCGTTTCCGATCTGCACTTTGTCGCTGCCGCCCAGGCCGAGCTGCGTGAGCAAGCCGGCGGTCGCCGCTGCCACGAGTACGGCGACTCCGGATTGAAGGTGTCGCTTCCTCACGGCTACCACTGGTCCTTGCAGTCGTAGACGAAATGCGTGCCGCCGTCGCGGTTCGAGCAGAACGAGTACGTGTAGTAGTAGCCCGGATGTGCGTTGAAGCAGTTGCCGACGCACCATTTGTCGAAATGGCGGTAACCGGCGGGCGTGACCTCCCACACTTCGCTCCTCCAGCCTGCGTTCGGCCCGAAGTAGAGCTCGTTGTAGATGTGGTTGTGAGCCGTCAAGCGGTCGTAGCCCTGAGCGTTCGGAGCCATGTTTTGCTGCCACCAGTAGATGTAGTACTCGGCGCCTGCCGTGGATACGAACGTGAGGGAGAGCAACACGACCATCGCCGCCACGACCGCCCACCGTCTTCGGAATCTCAATCGCATTTGCACCGTCCTTGTCGAGGTTTCCAAACTCGCGCAAGCATCCGGCGAACGGGGCGTCCCGTCAATTCGCTCTTTTGGACGGTGTCGTGTGCAGCTACGGCTTAGACGAACAGCTCTGCGTGTAGCTGTGGGCGGCCTTGCGGCCCGTCGGGAAGGAACCGCACGATCGTGTCTCCGACGGTGACCGTGTCCTTGGTGTACGGAACTTCGAGCAGCTCTCCGAGCGCCGCCGCCTTCACCTCGGGGTCGTCCGCGCGCAGTTGCAGCTCCGCGAGCTTGAGGTCGGAACCACCGGCGAGGAAATCGTCGAGCCACTCGCGTGGCGGATGCAGCTCGAGGCGGTAGCCCGCCCGCGTCGTCACGAAAGTCCGCCTGCCGCCGTGCTCCTGCACGCGCAGCTCACGCAGCTCGGCGCGTGCAAGCGTGGCCACGAAATCGTCTTCGTCCAGCGCGAAGCCGAGGTGATCGATTCTCGGCAGCTCCCACTGGCCCGGCTGCACGACGACGTTCACCGCGCCACGCTCGAGCTCCGACAGGCGCAGCTTGAACCCCACCCGGTCGAGCTCTTCCCAGCCGTGCCCTGACCCGAAAGAGGTCGCGTCTTCGTCGATCCGGCCGTGCCTGGCGACCAGGTCGAAGCCGAGCTTCCCGACATAGCGCGCCTCGACCTCCCGGACCTTGCTGGTCACCAGGTGGTAATGGAAGAGCTGCACGAAGGCAGACTAGAGCCGTGCTGGCCCATCTGCCCGTCGACACCAGCTGGACGTTCGACCCGCTGCAGGTCGTGCCGACCGTCCTGCTGGCAGTCCTGTACGCACGCCGGGTGCGGACACTGCGCGCCCGGGGGACTGCTGTGCCGGGTTGGCGGATCGCACTCTTCGCGACCGGGATCGCGATCCTCTTCGTCGCGCTCGTGAGCCCGGTGCACGCGCTCGGCGAGCAGCTCTTCAGCTTCCACATGCTGCAGCACGTCCTCCTGGGAGATCTCGCGCCGCTCGCGCTCCTCGCAGGCCTGACCGGGCCGATCATGCGCCCCGCGCTCGCCTTCTTGCATCGCCTGCGTTTCCTCGCCAATCCCCTGATCGCCTTGCCGCTCTGGGCGGTGAACCTCTATGCCTGGCATCTGCCGTATCTCTATGACGCGGCCGTGCGCCACGACTCCGTGCACGCGCTCGAGCACCTCTGCTTCTTCACGGGCGGCACGATCATGTGGCTACCCGTCCTGGAAACGCTTCCGGCGCCGGAATGGTTCGGGACCGGCGCGAAGCTCGGCTACATCGCTGTCGTGCGCGCCGTCGAGACCGTGCTCGGGAACATCTTCTTCTGGGCCGGGGCAACCTTCTATCCCGTCTACGAGCATCGCCAGACGCTTTGGGGGCTCTCGCCCCTCGAGGATCAGGGGCTTGCCGGCGCCGTGATGATGATCGAAGGCTCAATCGTCACCCTCGTAGCGCTCGCGTGGCTCTTTCTGCGGATGGCCGGGGAGGGCGAGCTCAGGCAGCGGCTGCTCGAGCGCGGCCTCGATCCAAGGACGGTGCGCCGCGCGGTGCGCTACGGGCGGGCCAAGGAACTCGGCCCCCCGCGCTGAAACGAGAAAGCGCCTCTCGTGCGCTCCACCGGCGTCCATCACGTCGACCTCGTCGTTTCGGCGATCGGGCGCAGCCTGCCCTTCTACACCGAGCTGCTAGGGCCGCTCGGGTACCACAGCGTCGGCCAGGTCGAGGGCGAACGTGGCGAAACGATCTGGTACCTGTCGGGCCCCGGCACGTCGATCGGCCTGCGTGAGGCGACAACGACGGATTCGGACCCTTATGACCGCTACCGCGTCGGGCTGCACCACCTTGCGTTCGAGGCCGCGTCGCGCGCGCAGGTGGACGAGTGCGCCGCCTGGGTGCGGACACAGGACGTTGAAGTCGAGAGCGAGCCCCAGGAGTACACGTACCTGCAGGGGTACTACGCGACATTCTTTTACGATCCCGACGGTCTGAAGCTCGAGATCGTCCACGTTCCAGGCCTCGTTGCGGCCTGAGGAAGGGAGCTAGATGTCGACGACTCCTCCGGAGCAGCCCACCACCCCGCAGCAGCCGGGAGGCGGCTATGGGAGCCCGGGTCCCAACGTCAACCTCAACCTGGCGGCGCTCATGCCCACGCCGGGGAACGCAGAGCTCGTCGTTTACATCCTGGCGACCGTCCTCGTCGGGATCATCACGCTCGCCGACGACGGCGTCGATGCGTCTGCGTTCGTGATGGCGTTCACGTTCATCACAGTCGCCTATGTGTTGTCGCGCGGCATCGCGAAGGCGAGCCGCGTGCTCGAGCGCTAGTTACTTAAGGCGCCGACTCGGCGGCGCCGCAGAGAGGATGCGCGGGCTTTGCCCGCGCATCCGTCTAAAGGCTTAGTGCCGCACTGCCCAACAAGTCGTCAGCGAGCGCTCGGTACCGGCGCGATAACTTCGAGTGGCACCTCGAACTGCAGCTTCGTCGCTTCGCGCGGGATTGCCGTCGGGTAGTCCCGCGTGAGGCAGGCGCGACAGAACTGCGACTCCGGCCGCCGCGTCGACGCCTGCAAACCCTCGAGCGAGATGTAGGCGAGCGAGGTCGCGCCGATGTGTTCGCGAACTTCCTCGACCGTCTTGTTCGCGGCGATCAGCTCGTCCGGGTCGGCCAGGTCGATCCCGTAGTAACACTGTGAGACGACAGGCGGCGACGAGATGCGGACGTGCACCTCGGCCGCGCCCGCGTCAAAGAGCATCTGGACGATCTGCCGCGTCGTGTTGCCGCGGACGATCGAGTCGTCCACGACGACGACGCGCTTGCCCGCCACCTCGGCGAGCGGGTTGAACTTCAGCCTGATCCCCTGCTCGCGCAGGCCCTGATCAGGCTGGATGAACGTGCGGCCGACGTAGCGGTTCTTGATCAGGCCTTCGCTGAACGGAATGTTCATTGCGCGAGAGAACCCGATCGCCGCGGGCGTCCCCGAGTCGGGGATGGGCATGACCAGGTCCGCGTCGGCGGGTGACTCCTCGGCGAGGCGCTCCCCCATGCGCACGCGGGCAGCGTGAACCTCGACGCCCAGAAGCCGCGAGTCGGGCCGCGCGAGATAGAAGAACTCGAAGATGCAGAGTGCGCCGCCCTTGTCCTGCGGCACGACCTGGTGCGCCTCGACCCGCTCGTCGATCACCATCAGCTCGCCCGGGCGCACTTCCCGCTCGAACTCGGCGCCGACGAGGTCGAGCGCGCAGGTTTCCGAGGCGATCACCCAGTCGCGGTCGAGCCGCCCCAGGCAGAGCGGCCGCATCCCGCGCGGGTCGCGGAAGGCGATCAGCTTTCCCTCGGAGAGCGCGACGACGGAAAACGCGCCGTCCAGCTTGCGCATCGCATTGGCGACGGCGTCGGCGAGCGGAGCAGGATCGTTCGCGATCAACGCAGCGATCACCTCGGTGTCGGCCGTAGTGGCAGGACGGTGTCCCAGTTCGCCGAGCTCCGCACGGAGCTCGGCAGCGTTCGTGAGGTTGCCGTTGTGACCGAGCGCGATCGTGCGAGCGCTGCCGTGCTGCACGACCGGCTGCGCGTTCCACCACTGTGACGAGCCCGTGGTCGAGTAACGGGTGTGGCCGATCGCGAGATCTCCGCGCAGCCCGCGCAGCTTCTGCTCGTCGAAGACCTGCGTCACCAGTCCCATGTCGCGCAGTGCCGTGAGGCGCCCTTCGTCGGAAACCGCAATCCCGGCCGACTCCTGACCGCGATGCTGCAGCGCGAACAAGCCGAAGTAGGTCAGGCGTGCGACGTCGCGCTCCGGCGACCGGACTCCGAACAGGCCGCACATCAGCGCACGACGCCGATTCGCTGCAGGCCCTTGGCTCCGAGCCGCTCCACGTCCTCCGGCGCGCAGGCGAGCACGATCTCGCCGCCCGGTGGCCGCGCGGGTAGCTCGACGTCCGCGGCGAGCCCCGAATACTCCTCGGCTTCGCGCAGCGCCTCCACTAGGCCGCCGTCGGACACGTCGTGCGCGAGCGTCAGCACAGGGGCAGCCTTCCAGACGAAGCGGACGAGTGCCGCCTCCGCGGCGAGGTCGAGCTCGCCGGGTGCGGTCGCGACGAGGATGACGTCGCCGCTTCGCCAGGCCCCAGGAACGAAGCGGACGTCGGGGACGAGCCCGACGCAGCCCACCACCGGGGTGGGCGGGATCGAGCGCCCGTCGGTGTCGTTGTAGAGCGAGACGTTGCCCGAAACGACCGGCACGCCGAGAGCGTCGGCCGCTCTGGCGATGCCTTCGATCGCCTGTTCGAGCTCCCACCCGATCGCCGGCTTCTCCGGGTTGCCGAAGTTGAGGCAGTCCGTGAGCGCGAGCGGCTCCCCTCCGGCGCACGCGACATTGCGGGCCGCGCCCAGCACCGCCAGCACACCGGCGCGGAATGGATCGCGCTCGCCCGGGGGCGGGCCCTGGAGGGAAACCGCGAGCCCGCGCAGCGAGGGGCGCAGCCGCAGCACCGCGCCGTCGAGCCCTGGGCGCCGCACGGTGCGCGAGCCGACCAGTTGGTCGTACTGCTCGTAGATCCATGCCTTCGGCGAACTGTTGTGCGGCGAACGCTCGACGAACTCCAATGGGTGGGGCTGGGTCTTGACCTCGTAGCGCGGGCATTCATCGGTGAGGAGCGCCGCCGGGATCGAGCCGACGAGCTCGTCGTCGTAGAAGGCGCGCAATTCGCCCGAGTCGCTGACGTCGCCGATCGGCGTGCAGGCGAGCTCCCACGTCGCGCACACGCGCCGCACGGCTTCGAGCATCTGCGGCCGAACGACCGCCACCATGCGCTCCTGCGACTCGGAGATCATGATCTCCCAGGGCTCCATCCCGGTCTCCCGTAGGGGTACGCGGTCGAGGTGGACGTCGATACCGGCGCCGTCGCGTGCCATCTCCGCGAGCGACGATGCAAGCCCAGCAGCGCCGCAGTCCTGCAGCGACTCGACGAGGCCGCCTTCGACGAGCTCGAGTGACGCTTCGATCAGCTTCTTGCCGGTGAACGGGTCGCCCATCTGCACGGTCGGGCGCTTGTCCGGATCGTCCTCGCCGAGCTCCGCGCTCGCGAGCACGGACGCGCCGCCGATTCCGTCGCGGCCGGTGGTGGCGCCGTAGAGGACGACGTGCGCGCCGATCGCCGTCGCGCGCGCGCGCGTGACCCGGTCGGCCGGCAGCAGGCCGATGCACATCGCGTTGACGAGGCAGTTGTCGCGGTACGCCTCGTCGAAGACGGCCTCCCCGCCGACGGTCGCGACGCCAACGCTGTTGCCGTAATGGCCGATGCCGGCAACCGCGCGGCTGAAGTGGTGGTCCGGCGCGCCGAACCGCAGGCCGTCGAGGAGCGCAATCGGCCGTGCGCCCATGGCCACGATGTCGCGGAGGATCCCGCCGACGCCGGTCGCGGCGCCCTGGAAGGGCTCGACCGCCGACGGATGGTTGTGGGACTCGACCTTGAAGGCGAAGGCTTCGCCGTTGCCGAGGTCGATCACGCCGGCGTTCTCGCCGGGGCCCTGCAGGACGCGTTTTCCCTCGGAGGGCAGCCGTTCCAGGAGGAGAGCCGAGTGCTTGTAGCCGCAGTGCTCCGACCAGAGCAGAGAAAAGACGGCGAGCTCGAAATCGTTCGGGTCGCGGCCGAGCAGCTCGCGGATGCCGTCGAGCTCCTCGTCGGTCAACCCCAGCGCACGGTGGAGCGGCTGTTCCGGCGCGACCTGCGTCAAGGGCAGGAGTCTAGCGAGGGAGGACGACGAGCCTTGCGGACGTTTGGATGTGCATGGATAGCCTGAACCCGATGCGCGGGTATGTGACCCTGCTCCTGCTGCTCTCCGCTGTCTGGGGCGCCTCGTACCTCTTCATCAAGGTCGGCGTCCGCGACTTCGAGCCGGCTGCGTTCGTCGAGTTGCGGCTGCTGTTTGCGGCGCCGGTCCTGCTCGGCTTCCTCTTCATGCGCAGCGGTGTGCGCGGGGCGCTCCGAGACCTGCGGGACGCGGCGGTGCCCGGGCTCGTCCTCGGGACCGTCAATGCCGCTGTGCCGTTCGCGTTGATCGCATGGGGCGAAAAGCACGTCGACTCCGGCGTCGCGGCGATCGCGAACGCATCCGTGCCTCTGTTCAACTTCCTGCTCGTGATGCGCTTCGCGCCCGAGGAACGGGTCGGCCGGCGACGGCTGGCTGGGCTGCTGATCGGGATCGTTGGGATCGGCATCCTCGCCGGCGTGAACCCGAGCGGAGGCTGGTGGGCGGTCGCGGGCACGCTCGCCGTCGTGCTCGCGTCCTTCGCCTACGCGGTGGGAGGGATCTACGGTCAGAAGCAGACGGCACACTGCACAGGGCCGGTGCTGGCAGGCGCGACGATCGTCGCTGGTGCTTTGGTGACGCTGCCCTTCGCTCTCCTGCAACTGCCCTCGAACGCACCAGGGTGGAAGCCGGTCGCCTCCGCTGCGGCGCTCGGGATCGCAGGAACCGGGATCGCGCAGCTCCTCCTCTTCCGCCTTCTCCGCCTCTATGGATCCGCGCGCACGAGCCTCGTCACGTTCCTCTTGCCGTCGATTGCGCTCTTCTACGGCGTGACGTTCCTCGGTGAGCAACTGACGGCGCAGGCGGTAGGTGGGTTGGTGCTGATCCTGCTCGGCGTCGCGCTCGGGTCCGGCCTGGTGCGCCTCACGCGCGGCGTGCCCGTGGGCGAGACCCCGTGAT
>WNGG01002417.1_pt2 | contig 30839 bp, 27 predicted proteins | sample 5400661 | NCBI WGS metagenome assembly WNGG01 (sample SAMN13153372, study PRJNA577476) | soil metagenome | isolation source: 100 cm soil or saprolite under Garry oak tree replicate 1 | place: USA:California | collected 2016-06-15
GGCGGGAACCCGTTCGACGAGATACCGCGGATGCTCGAGCTGTACCGGGCGGGCCGGCTCAAGCTCGACGAGCTGGTCACCACCCGCTACCGCCTCGAGGACGTCAACCAGGGCTACCGCGACATGCTCGACGGCCGCAACATCCGCGGCCTCCTCATCCACGAGGCCTGAACGCCCGCGGCCTGAGCGCCCGCGGCCTGAGCCGCCCGCGGCCTGAGCGCCCGCGGCCTGAGCCGCCCGCGGCCTGAGCGCCCGCGGTCTGAGCGCCCGCGGCCTGAGCCGGCACGATGTGACAGCGAGCCGGCTAGAGCCGGCACGATGTGGCATCGAGCCGGCCGGCGCGGGCAGACGCGAGCGGTTCTTGGGGCTGCCGGTTCATGCGATGCCCGTGTTACAGGGCGGCGGGAGCCTCGGGGCGCGGGGCGCGGGGCGGCGGGAGCCTCGGGGCGCGGGGCGGCGGGGCGCGGCGCGGGGGGGCGCGGCGCGGGGGGGCGCGGGGGTAAGGCTCAGAACAGGCTGTCCGGCAGGGCGAAGTGCACGCGGGCCAGCTCGCCCGCGGTGGTCAGGTGCTGGGAGGCGATGTGCCCGTGGTACATGGCCACGTCCCGGTAGTAGCGCTGCAGCCTGGCGCCGCGCTTGGCCGCCGAGGACGAGGACGCCGCGAAGATGACCTGCACGGCCTGGGCGGCCAGCTGGCCGGCCTGCTGGATCATCGCGTACAGCCGCACGTCGTCCTCGCGGCTGAACGAGGGCCCGCCGTCCGCCCAGCGCGCGGCCCGGTCCATGTACTCCTCCCCCGCCCGCAGCACGATCGCCTCGGCCGCGTCGGTGAGCGCCAGCGCGTGGCCGAACGGCCGCTGGTAGTCCGGGTGGGTGTACCTGGGCACCTGCGGCGGGAAGTAGGTCGGCCTGGTCAGGATGATCTGCTCGTACTCCTCCAGCGCGGCGCGGGCCGCGCCGATCACCGGGATGACCAGGCCGGCGTGGTACACCGCGTAGATCCGGCCGCAGTACAGCGGGCTGCCGTGCAGGGCGACGCCCGGGGCCATGGCCTCGCCGTGGGTCCAGTCGGCCGGAGCGGACCGGTGCGCCGGCACGAACACCGCGTCGACCCGCACGCTGTTCGAGCCGCTGGCGTTCATCCCCAGGGTGGCGCCGCCGCCCCAGTCGTCCAGCACGGTGACCTGCTCGCGCGGGATGACCGCGGTGATCCCCCGCCCACCTCCCCTACCCGCTTCATTTGTGCCTGCCACCATCGCGTTGCCCATGAAGTGGGTGGCGTGGGCGATCCCTGAGCAGTAGTCCCAGGTACCGCTGACCACGTAGCCGCCGTGGACCGGCTCGGCGGTGCCCATAGGCGGGGCCCGGTGCGGGGCCCGGAATTCGCCGAACGGGCCGAAGATTTCACGTTGGCCCGCCTCGGAAAACCACGCCCCGACCACAAGCGCATGGTGCGCGCCCAGCGTCAGCGCCCAGCCGGTGCCCGGATCGCCTGCCGAGACGGCCAGCATCACCCGCCAGAACGTGGGCAGGCCGAACTCGTAGCCGCCGAACCGGCGCGGCTGCAGGATCCGGTAGAACCCCGCCTTCGTGAACTCCTGGTCGAGGCCGGGCGTGTGGTGTCCCATCCGTTCGGCCTCATCTTGCTGGTCCCGGACGGCCGGGATCAGCGCCCGCGCTCGCTCGACGACCGCCTCCGGGGTCAGGTCCGGCTCCGGGACGGGGACCTCCTGTGCGCCTGACACAGATACGAGACTTCCGCGCCGAACGGATCGCGGCAAGCACGGCCGGACGGTGATATGCGGTCCCGTGGCGGGAGCACAAGGCGCGGCGGCCGGGAATGTCGTCCGGGACAACCGCCCGCGCGGCCGGCCCGCGCGCCTTGCCGGGCGCCCGCCGGCGGGGGACGCTGATCCCAGCGTGACGGATGAGCTGAGGAGGCCCCCGATGGCGGAGACTGCGAATAGCGGGGGGGACAGGGGGGTCGTCCCCCCGGGGAGCAGAGCGAGTTCTGGCGGGAGCTCAAGCCGATCGAGCAGAAGTTCCGGCCCGGCGCGCTGCCGGAGGCGTACATCGCCAACGCCCCCACCGAGGACGAGCGCTTCTACGCGCCGCTGTCCGAGACCGTCGGCACCCGGCCGCTGTGGATCTCCCCCAGCCAGAACCGGTGGTGCGACGTGCTGATGTGCCGCGGCGCCGGGCTGGTGAACCGGCACTACCACCCGCAGCAGGTGTTCGCCTACACGATCTCCGGCAAGTGGGGCTACCTCGAGCACGACTGGGTGGCGACCGCGGGCGACTGGGTCTACGAGGCCCCCGGCGAGTCGCACACGCTGGTCGCCTACGAGAGCGACGAGCCGATGCGGGTCACCTTCAACGTCACCGGGCCGCTGATCTGGCTGGACGAGAACGGCGAGCCGAACGGCACCTTCGACGTGTTCGACTACATCGCGCTGTGCCGCGGCCACTACGAGAGGAACGGCATCGGCGCGGACTACATCGACCAGCTGTTCCGCTAGCGGGCTCAGCCGGCCGCCGCCAGCAGCGCCGCGAGGCCGGCCGGGTCGTCCTCGGCCGCCGTCACGATCACGCCGCTGACCAGCTTGCGGGCGCCGGCCAGCAGGCCGGCGGCCAGGTCGATGCCGGCCGCGCGGGCCGCGCCGCGGCCGGCCCGCTCCATGGCCCGCAGCGTGTCCGGCGGGATGGTGACCCCGGGGACCTCGTTGGCCAGGTAGTCCGCCTCCTCGAAGCTGCGCAGCGGGGTGACAGAGAGCAGCAGCGGGGTGTTTTCTGCGGCGAGGGCGGTCACCATCCGGAGCAGCGAGTCCAGTTCGTAGACCGGCCTGCTCACCAGGAAGTGCGCCCCGGCCTTGACCTTCGCCCGGGCCCTGGCGATCTCGGCCTCCGGGTCCCGCGCGCCGGGGTTGACCCGGGCGCCGACGCAGAACGAGGTCTGCGTGGCCGTCGCGAGCCCGTTGGAGTCGCGGCCGGCGTTCAGGCCGGCCAGCAGCGCGATCAGGCCGAGCGAGTCCACCTCCCAGATGCCGTCCACGGCGGGGTAGTCGCCGAGCACCGGCGGGCTGCCGGTGGTGCCGATCACGTTGCGGATGCCGAGGGCGTGCGCGCCGAGCAGTTCGGCCTGCAGGGTCATGATGGTCTTGTCCCAGGTGGTCAGCGTGGCGATGGTCTCCACGCCGGCCTGCTGCTGCAGGTGCAGGGCCAGGTCCAGGGAGTCGGAGCGGGTGCGGGCGCTGTGCCCCGGCTGGACCGCGAACACCCCCGCGCCCTGGGCCTGCAGCACCGCCGCGGCCTGCACCGCCGCGGCGGGCAGCCCGCCGGACGCGATCGCGGCCGCGACGATGAACCGGCCGCTGGCCAGCTGGTCGGCCAGGGTCCCGGCGAACGGCGCGGCCGCCCCGGAGGAGGGCGCGGCGGCCTGGGGACCCTGGGTCAGGGACGTGCCGGCGGGGTGGGAGCGCCGGGCCTTCGCGGCCGGGCTCTCCGGGGCCGGCGGGACCAGCCGGACGGCGTCGGCGGCGGCGCGGATATGCGCGGGGGTGGTGCCGCAGCAGCCGCCCACCAGGGACACCCCGGCCGCGGCGAACCGGCGGAAGTAGCGGGCGAAGTAGTCGCCGTCGATGCTGAACTCGAAGCTGCGCGGCCCGGTGCGCCGTGGCTGGCCCGCGTTCGGCTGCGCGCTCACCGGCACCGACGCGTACCGGACCAGGTCCTCGGCCACGGTGAGCATCCGCTGCGGGCCGATGGTGCAGTTGGTGCCCAGCATGGCCACCGGCAGGGCGGACAGCACGGTGGCGACCTCGCGCGGGGTCTCCCCGCCCAGGGTGTGCGCGTCGTCGGCGAAGGTGGCCTGCGCGATGACCGGCAGGTCACACAGGTCGCTGGCTACGCCGACCGCCTCGACCAGCTCGTCGAGGTAGCCGAAGGTCTCCAGGATGAGGATGTCGACGCCCCAGGGGCCGGCCCCGCGGGGGGTGCCAGGGCCACCGGGGCCTGGGGTGTCCCCAGGGAGCAGAGTGTCCCCCCAGGGGCGGATGAGCGCCTCGATCTGCTCGCGGATCACCTCGGTACGCTCGGCCGCGCCGGCGCGGCGCCGCTGCAGCGCGGTGACGGCGGGCGACACCGAGCCGGCCACCAGCACGTCGCGGTCGCAGCGGTCCTGGGCCGCGCGGGCGATCCTGACCCCGGCCCGGTTGATCTCGTCCACCTTGTCACCGACGCCGTGGTCGCCGAGCCACAGCCGGTTGGCCCCGAACGTGTTGGCCTGGATGATGTCCGCGCCGGCGCTCAGGTAGCTCTCGTGGATGGTGCTGACCAGGCCGGGGTCGGACAGGTTGAGCTCGGGCAGCGACCGGTCGAGCGCGGCGCCGGCCGCGTGCAGCATGGTGCCCATCGCGCCGTCGCAGACCAGCACGCGCTGGCCGGTCAGCAGGGCGGCAGGGGCTCTGCCAGGGGCGGTCACGGCTCGTCCCCGAGCGAGTCGAGGATCTCCAGCGCCACCTGCGCGATGAGCCGGTCGGTGTAGTTGTCCAGCCGCAGCCCGGTGATCTCCTCGATCCGCTTGACCCGGTAGGCCACCGTGTTGGGATGCACGTGCAGGATGCGCGAGGCCCGCTGCGGGCTGTTGTTCTCCCGGAAGTAGCAGGCCAGCGTGGTCAGGTACTCCGACTTGTGCTCGTGCTCGTGCATGCTGAGCTTGCCCAGCACGTCGGCGGCGAAGGAGCGCAGCTCGGCCAGGTCGGGCACCTGGAGCAGCAGCCGGAGGATGCCGAGGTCGGCGAACGCCGACACCGCCTTCGCGGTCCCGGCCCGGCCGAGCCGCTGCAGCGTCTGGGTGGTGCGCTGCGCCTGCGCGTAGGAGCGGGCCACCTCCCGCGGGTCGCGGCAGGTCCCGCCGATCCCGATGACGACCTTGGCCGCGGGGAACAGCTCGGCCAGCCGGGCCAGGCAGGAGGAGGCGAGCTGGCGCGCGTCCATGGCCCCGGGGCTTTCCGGCGCGGTGGTGACCACCACCACCTCGGACTCGCGCGCCGACACGATCGCCTGGGGCGCCCGGGTGGCGACGAAATGCTCGATGCTCTCCCAGATCCGCTGCCGCTGCGCCACGGCGTCTGCCTGGCTGGCCACGGCCCCGTGGCCGGCCACAGGGGAGGGCGGCAGGTCGAACGCGATCGCCAGCACGTTGTGGTCCCGGGCCGGGTCGTAGCCCAGGTGCGCGGCCCACCGGCCGGCGTCGGCGTTGTCCCGGCCGCGGCCGAGCAGCAGGCCCTCGACCAGGTCGTCGCGGACCCGGCGGGCGGCCGCGGCCACCACGCGCTCGCGGCCGAGGATGACGCCGCAGATGGTGGCGGCGTGCTCGGTCACGAGCAGGCTTATGTCCTCGCCGAACAGGTTGTCGGCCGGGTCGATGGTGACCAGGTAGGACGGGACCTCGTCGCCGACCAGGATGGGCGCGACGATGATGGCGGGCACGCCGCCGACCTTCGGCAGCCGGAGCGCCCGCTGGCTCAGCCGGGACGCGCGCAGCACCTGGCCGAGCCGGGGGTGGATCATGTGCTCCCGCACGTCGGCGGCGGCCTTCTCCGCGCTGACGCCGGGGGCGGCCGCGGTCAGCACGTCCATCAGCTGGGTGAGGACGGCGACCGTCGCGGAGGTCCGGTCGGAGATCAGCCGGACCACCCCGGCCAGGTCCGCGTCCTGCAGGGCCAGCCCGGACAGGTACCGGTACACGGTGACGAGCTCGCGCAGGGCGGCGTTCTCCCGGTCCAGGTGCCGGGCCGGCGCCTCGGGCTGGGCCGCGGACCGGGAGCGATCGTCGGCCAGCACCGGAGACCAGTCGGGTACCGCCATGCCCGAAATCGTACGCCCATGGCCCGGGCCTGTCCCTGTGGCGGAGCACAAACAGTGCTGCTCGGTGGTTGTTGACCTGGCCGGACTGGTCACAACGGAGTTGCGGGACGGGCTCAGTACCGGCGCGATACTTGACAAGCAGCGTGTCAGCCGTGGAGATTAACAGGCACTTTCACTGTTGACCGGTGGTTTCCGGAAGGGACTCGCGTTGCTCGAGTACCGGGACGTCTACGCAGGCGGCCGGCTGGTCGGATCCGGATCGGCCGATGTGATCACGATCGTCAACCCGGCCACCGAGGAGGTCGCCGGCGCCGTCCCTTCGATGGTCGGGGCCGACGTCGAGGTGGCCGTGGCCGCGGCCAGGCGGGCCTTCGACGCGGGCCCGTGGCCGCACGCCGCCCCCGCCGACCGCGCGGCGGCCATGAACCGGCTGGCGGCGGCCATCGAGGCCCGGGGCGAGGACACCGCCCGCCTGGTGACGGCCGAGATGGGCATGCCGATCCGGCTGTCCCGGCGCAACAACGTGTCCATCCCGTGCGGGATCATCCGGTACTACGCGGCCCTGGCCCGGGACATGTCCACCGAGGAGATGCGCGAGGCGGTCAGCTTCACCGGGCACACCATGGTCCGGCACGAGCCGGTGGGGGTCGCGGCGGTGATCGCGTCCTGGAGCTACCCCCTCATCCTGGCGTTCTGCCAGCTGGCGCCGGCCCTGGCGGCGGGGTGCACGATCGTGCTCAAGCCCGCGGCCGAGACCTCGCTGTCCGCCTACATCCTGGCCGAGGCGTTCGAGGCGGCGGACTTCCCGCCCGGCGTGTTCAACCTGGTCACCGGCACCGGGCAGGTGGCGGAGATGCTCGCCGCGCACCCGGGGGTGGACATCGTGGCGGTGGCCGGGCCGACCCCGGCCGGGCGGCGGATCGCGGCGATCTGCGGCGAGACCCTCAAGCCGGTGAGCCTCGAGCTCGGCGGGAAGTCGGCCGCGATCGTGCTGGACGACGTCGACCTGGAGGCGACGGCGGCCGAGCTCGGCTGCCTGTGCTTCGCCAACGCCGGGCAGGCGTGCTTCACCATGTCCCGGGTGCTGGCCCCGCGGAGCCGGTACGAGGAGGCGGTCTGCGCCCTGGCCGCCCAGGCGTCGGCCCTGGCCGTGGGCGATCCGATGGCCGAGGAGACGACCATGGGACCGCTGGCCAGCCCGCGGCAGCGGGTCCGGGTGGAATCGTCGGTGCTGGCCGGCGTCACGGCGGGCGCGCGGCTCGTGGCCGGCGGCCGCCGGCCGGCCGCGCCGGTGCGCGGCTACTACTACGAGCCGACCGTGTTCGCCGACGCCGACGCCGGGATGGCCATCGCCAGGGACGAGATCTACGGCCCGGTGGTGGCGGTGATCCCGTACGACGACGAGTCCGAGGCGGTGGCCATCGCCAACGACTCCAGCTACGGGCTGGCCGGCAGCGTGTGGACCGATGATCCCGAACGGGGCCTGAAGATCGCCCGCCGGGCCCGGGTCGGGACGTTCGGCGTGAACCTGTACGTGCCCGATATCGGCGCCCCGTGGGGCGGCCGCAAGGCCAGCGGCATGGGCAGCGTGTACGGCCCTGAGGGGCTGCAGACCTACCTGGCCACCAAGTGCGTGTTCCTGCCGGCCGCCGCGGCTCGCTCGTTACCAGGCGATATCGAGAGCAGGGCGGTGCAGGGCCAGCACGTGCTCGTGGGTTTCCCGTTCGGCTACCAGCCGTGCCTGGCCGTCCCGGCAGAACACGATCGGCGGTCGCAGCGCGCCGTTGTAGTTGTTGGCCATGGTGTAGGTGTACGCGCCGGTGACCGGCATGGCGATGAGGTCGCCGACTTCCGGGCCGGGCAGCGGGAGGTTCGCGACGAGCAGGTCGCCCGACTCGCACTGGCGGCCGACGAGCTGGGTTATCTCGTCTGGCTCGGCGGTCATGCGAGTGGCCAGGGCCGCCTCGAAGCCCTGGCCGGTGAGGGCCGCGTCGAGGTTGTCGGCCATGCCGCCGTCCACCGCGACGAACGTGCGGCCGGTGCGCTTGACCGTGGTCGCCCGGTACAGCGTGACGCACGAGCGGGCCACCAGGGACCGGCCGGGCTCGATCACCAGCTTGGCGCCGGCCGGCAGGTAGGCGCGGGCTGCGCCGGCGATGGTGTCCAGGTACTGCTCGACGGCGGGCGCCTGGTCGTGCAGGGTGTACCGGACGCCGAGGCCGCCGCCGACGTCGTAGACACCGAACGTGCCGAGCACGGCGACCGCCTCGACCGCCCGGGCGAACGGCTCGGTGTCCAGGATCTGCGACCCGATGTGCAGGTGCAGCCCGTCCAGCCGCAGCATCCGGCTGGCCCCGATGCGCGCGATCGCCTCGCGGGCCTGGTCCAGGGGCAGCCCGAACTTGGAGTCGTCACCGCCGGTGGACTGCGACTCGTGGGTGACCGGCGCGACCCCGGGGATGATCCGGATCAGCACCCGCTGCGGGCGGGTGGCCAGCTGCTCCAGCCGGTCGATGTCGTCGAAGTTGTCCACCACGACGGTCGCCACCCCGGCGTCGAGGGCCATGGTCAGCTCGGCGGTGGTCTTGGCGTTGCCGTGCAGGTACATGCGCTCCGGCCGGACCCCGGCGGCCCGGGCCATGACCAGCTCGCCGGCCCCGGCCACGTCGATGCTCAGCCCCTCGGCGGCGAACAGCTGGTAGGCCGCCAGGCAGGGGAACGACTTGGAGGCGAACACCACCTCGGAGTCGGGATGGCGGGCGGCGAGGCCGTCGCGCATCCGGCGGGCCTGATCGCGCAGGCCGGCCTCGTCCATGATGTAGGCGGGCGTGCCGAACCGTTCGGCCAGGTCGCGCACGCCGACGCCGCCGATGGCCAGTTCCCCGTCCGCCGCGACCGAGCTGTGCTCGGGAAACAGCGGGAGCAGGTCGCGGGGCGAGTAGGTCTTCATGACCCGCACCCTAGCTGTCACCGCTGGTCATCGGGAAGCCGGGACGGCGGGCCGGCGCGTGCTGTGGGGCCGGCGCCCCCGCGCTGTCGGGCCGGCGCGTGCTGTGGGCGCCCGGCGGGATCTTGGACAGCCTGCCTCCGCTCAGCTCAGGCCGAGCTTGCTCTCGGCGGTCGTCCAGTCGGACGCGATGGCGTTCTGCGCCGCGGCCAGCTTGACCCGCCCGTCGCAGACGGCGGCGTGCAGGGCGTTCTCGACCTTGTCCTTGGGGTTCGGCGTGGGCGGGGTTTCCGGCCACAGGTTGGCGGCGTCGTTGGCGCCGCCGAGTTCCAGCGAAACCAGGTGATCGAGCTCGGTCTTCTTCGAATGCGGGTCGCCGTAGGCCGGGTAGGCCACCTCGAACTTGAACTTGTTCGTCTGCGACGCCGACGGCCGCACCGTCTTGGTGTAACCCGGCTGGCAGATGGTCGAGCGCAGGTTGCCCTGCGTGACGACCGGGTCGACGGCACCGGGCGTGCACCGCGGGTCGGGCAGCTGGCCGTGGTCCCGGTAGGTGCAGTGGCCGGTCAGCGTGCCGGTCACCCGGCGCGGGTCGTGCACCCGCAGCAGGGGGTGGTGGCCGGAGGAGGCGGCATCGCCGGATGAGCCAGGGACGGACGTGACCGTGCTGCTGGACGCGGGCGCGAGCGCGGACAGGGCCGCCGACGAGCAGGACGTGAGGGACAGCGCGATGGCCGGGCCTATCAGCCAGGAGCGCAGGTGAGGCAGGGACACGGGGGCAGCGTACAGCGCGCCGCGGCACGGCGGGTTCCGGCTTGCCGCGTGTCGCGGCTTATGTCGCGGTCAGGATGTGGAAACGCAGACGGCCGGCCGCGACGGTGCGTGAACTCCCCGGCGGATGCAGACGTTATACCTGGCAGCGAGATGCTTGCCGTAGCGGGCTTGGGCTGGGCGGGTCACATGGATGTTTGGGGTGCGTGTGCCGGGGTCCGCTCCCAGCTGGGCGTGTACCTCACCGGCGCGATCGCCCCGGCCGACCGCGCGGCGGTGGTGCGGCACCTGACCGCCTGCGCAGACTGCCGGGCCGAACTGGCCGGGCTGGCCGCGCTGCCCGCCCTGCTGCGCAGGCCCCAGGCGTGGGCCGCCGCGGGGGGCGACACCGCGGACGACGACGCGGGCGACCCGGGCGACCCGGAGCGCGGGGAAGCGCAGCTGGGACGGCTGCTTCGCAGCATAGCGTGGCGGCGGCGACGGCGCCGCTGGCTGCTCGCGGCGGCCGCCCTCGTGCTGGCAGCCGCGGCCGGCAGTGGCTGGGGACTGCGCCTGGCCGGGCCGCAGGCGCCCGCGGCGCACGCCACCGGGACCATCGTGGAGACCCTGAGCATCGGCGGCGTCACCGTGCTCACCAACGCCGAGGGCTACACCCTGTACTGGTTCGGCCCGGACACCCCGGCGAAGTCGGCCTGCGGCGCCAGCTGCGCCCGGCAATGGCCGCCGGTGACCGGGCGCGCGGTCGCGGGCGCCGGGGTGACCGGCGCCCTGGGCGCGATCACGCGGCCAGGCGGGTCGGTGCAGGCCACCTACGACGGGCACCCGCTGTACACCGCGGCCGCTGACACCGGCCCGGGCCAGACCAGGGGCAACGGCGTGCGGTCCGGTGGCGGCGTGTGGCACGAGGTCACCGTGCCGGGCTCCGGGGCACCCGTGAGCGGGCCGCCTTCCGGTTCGCCGCCCGCACCGTCCGCCCCCGGCTACGGATACTGACCGCACGGGGCAGCCGGGGAGGGGGCGCTGCGGAATGCGGCGGCGCAGACGGGGCATTCGCGGGAGTGTGATGTTGCTGTCGCGGGCGGCATCCCGGCCGGAGCACTCCGGAATCGTGGAGCGCCAGGGCGAGAGAATCCGTGAGAAAATCCGTGCCGTCGGCTATAGCGCCCGCGAGAATCCGCTCCGGGCCTTCGTGACCAGGTAGGGCCTTTCGTGTTCGACTCATCGCTGCGCACGCCTTTGGTTTACGCCATCGCGATCCGGTACCAGACGCCGCTGTGGCGGGCCGGGGCGATGCTGCGGGCCGGCTGCATGGCCGGGTTCTGGGTGCTCCTGCTGTGGTTCCCGCACCGCACCTGGCCGCAGGACGCCGCCATGCTGGCGCTCGGCTCGGCCGGCGCGGTCACCGCCTGGGCGCACAACCGGTCCTCGCTGCTGGACTTCCTGGTCGCCCGCGACGTCCCCGGGCTGAGCGCGGCGGCCAGGCACCTGCTCGGCGCGCGCGAACGGGCCACCGCCGACCTGTCCGGCCTGCTCGAGGGGTTCGGGATCATCTCGGTGGCGCTGCTGTTCGCCGGGCCAGTGCAGGTGCGCCCGCTGCCCGCCACGGTCTACGCGCTGGGCACGGTGCTGATCGTGATCCACGTGTGGAGCGCGTTCCTGCAGGCGATGACCGACTCGAGCTGGTACGCGCCGGACACGCCGCCGGGGCGGGCGGTGCTGGTACTGCGGCCGCTGATGCCGCTGATCGTCGCGATCATCCTGTTCTCGATCCTGGCCTACCCGGTGTACTGGCGCCATCAGGCGGTGCCGGGCGGGCTGTTCGGCGTGATCCTGGCCGCGGCGGCCGTGTTGCTGCTGTGGCCGTACACCCTCATCTACGAACTGGTGCTGCGCGGCGCCCGCCATGCAGCCGCCCTGCAGGCCCGCCGGTACCGGGCCGACGACGCCGTAACCGTGCACAGCCTGGTCAAGAACGCGGCCTACGCGCTGATCAGCGAGGTGGACGACGATCCAGGCGCCGGGCCGGAGACCAGGGCGCTGGCCCGGGAGATGCTGGCGCTGACCGAGGAGGCCCGGCTCATGGTCCTTGGCCGGGCCACCGAGCTCGGCACCGTCGAGCTGCTGTGGCACTGCGTGACCCGGATCCTGCCCAGCGGCGCAGACACCACGGCGGAGCTCGACCCGGCCAGCCGTTCGGTACAACTCAGCGGCACCGACTACCAGCTGGCCCGGCGCTGCCTGGTGGACCTGATGACCAACGCCTGGAAGGCGGGCGCGCGGCGGATCGAGGTCGGCATCAGCATGGCGGAGCAGCCGGGCGCGACCCGGACGCAGACCGTGCTGCGCGTCGACGACGACGGGCCGGGGATGCCCACCGGGGTGCTGGAGGACCCGGCCACGAGCCTGGCCGTGATGGCCGAGTACCTGCGGGGATACGCAGGCTCGCTGACGTTCTCCTCGCGGGCCGGGGGCGGGACGCGGGCATGCGTCCGGTGGCAGTCGGCATGGTGAGCGAGCCAAAGGGCCGCCGGCGGCGACTGGACTCTGCTTTCTCCCCCGAACCCACCCCGGGAGCGAGGAACGAGCGACGAGGGAAGGAGCCGCCTCAAAGGCGGCCCGGAGGCGAGCGGGAAGACAGAGTGAGCGAGCTGGAGGGGCGCGGGTGCGGATCCTGGTGATCGATGACTACCTCAACGTCGAGATGGCCCTGCGCGGCATCCTCGAGGGGCACACCGTCACGGGCGTCCGCGACCCGGTCGCGCTGCCCCGGGTGCTGGCCCACGAGGAGCCGTTCGACCAGGCCGTCGTCGACTTGCGCTACGCGCAGTCGGCCGCGACCGGGCTGACCGCGCTGGCGACGCTGCGCCAGCTCGCGCCGGGCACCAAGACGATCATCAGCACCACCGACGAGGAAGAGAACCGGCTGCTCTACCTGCTCGCGGCCTTCCAGTTCTTCGATCCGAAGGCGCTGCTGGCCAAGCGCGCGGACGCGTTCGTGACCCGGGCCGTGGTCGAGGCCGTCGGCCGCGGCGACCCCTCCCCCAGCCCGGACGCCGACCCGTACCGCAAGGCCGCCGCGATGCGGCCGACGCTGCTCGACCAGCTGGTGCACAACCGGACCGAGCTGAGCATCTGGCGGGAACTCGCCCGCTTCGACAAGCGCCAGGAAATCGCCAACGCCGCGCACGTCCACCCGCGGACGCTGGACGTCTTCACCGCGGCGAAGGGCGCCGCCATCGACGCGGTGACCGCTCACTTCCCCCGCCCGGCCCGAGTGCCCGGGCCGGCCGCGGGACTCGATCCGGCCGCCGCCGGGCCGGCTGCGGCGCACGGCGCCAACTTGATCCGGGTCATTCACTTCGCCCGGATCCATGAGCAGTTCTTCGCCGACGAGGAGGCGGCCAGGCTGCTCGAGGCGTCCTGGCGGCCGCGCTGACGTCACCCGCCTCGTGTACGCCGGCGACGGGCGGGATGCCACCGAAGTTTTGCCTGTCCTGGCGGCGGGCGGCCGTCCAGCCTGAGACTTCATGGACACCGCCGGCACCCGGCTGGGCCGGCCGCGGTGAGCGCAGGCTACCTGCCCGTGCTCGGCGCCGCGCTGCGTCACGGACCCTGGATCGCCAGCCTGTGCGCGTTCGCGGTCACGCCTGGCAGCCTGATCGTCACCGCCCGGGTGCTCGAGCGGCGCTGGCTCGTCCCGCGCGAGCAGTTCGCGGCCGTGGCGTACGGCGACCCGCTGCTGGCGGTGACGGCCGGCCTGGGCGTCTGGCTGACCGGCCCGCGGACACCGCACGGGCTGACCGGGCCGGCCGCAGGGATGGCGGCCATGGTGATCATGCTGGTGTTCGGGCTGGCGCAGTGGCGCGACGAGCTGCGGCGGGGGTATTACACCCGGGCGCAGGCCGCGGCGCCGACGAAGATCTGGCATCAGCTGGTGGTCTACCCGGTGCTCGGGTACTGGCTCTGGACCGCCGGCGTGGGCGGCCTGTCCGTGGCCGGCGGGGCGGCTGCCTGGACCGGGAAGGCCCTGCTGCTGGCGCTGGCCGGGATCTGGGCGGCGACCAACGTGTACGACCGGCGCCACGCCAAGCTCGGCCACCCGCCGTTCGACTGGCGCCGCGGCCGCCCGCGCCCGCTGCCCTGGGCGGCCGAATCGCAGACGCTGCAGGCAGCGCAAGCGCAGGTGCAGACGCTGCAGGCAGCGCAGGTGCAGACGCTGCAGGCAGCGCAGGTGCAGACGCGGCCGGCGGCCGGCGGCCCGTCCTGACCGGTTCGACCTGGCGCGCGGTTCTGCGAAGTTTTGTATGGGTTCGTCGCCCCGCGGCTGGCACTGTGCTGGTACGCGCTGGGCGGTCCGGCTCGGCGAGGGGGCTGAGCCGGACCGCTGGCGCGCGCCGGAACCCGGCCGGCGGGACCAGGCGGCAAGGTACCGGACCCCGGGTAGACGCCCCCGGGTTACCGGATGTTCATCCACCTGACCAGCACGCGGCGCAGGTTACAGCCCCGTTACGCGTAACATGGGAATGGTGACCGAGAGTAGGAAGTGCGAGCAGTGCGGCGTCTTGTTCGACCCGCGGCGCGAGCACGCGCGTTTCTGCTCTGCCCGCTGCCGGGTCGCGTGGAACCGGCTGAACGCCGGCGAGTCCCCGACCGAGGGCGACGCGCTCGACTGGACGATCACCGCGATGCGGGAAACGATCGACCGGCTGCTGCGCGCCCGGGGCTGGGACCAGCCGCACGCGTTCGCGGTGATCAGCGAGGCCGTCTGGTGGGTCACGATGGTCGACGCCACCCTGGTGCGCTACCACCCGGACGCCTACGACGAGGTCCTGGCGGGCCACGACGCGGCGGAGCGCCGCGCCATCGAGGGCACGTTCGGGGGCCTGCGATTCGTGCGGAACCAGATGGGCTACTACCTGGATCACGCCGACTTCATCCAGCCGGGACGAGGCGGCGTGATCGCGGCCTGGACCTGGCGGTCGCTGCCCGAGCCCGGGCTCGACTCGCTCCCCGCCCGCGGGCAGGAATGGGAGATGACGCGGTACCGGGAGTACCAGACCTGGCTGGCGGGCCAGCCCGTCGGCGACATCTTCCGGCGCGCTGACACGTTCCTCCGCCAGGCCTCGGCGGGCTGCCTCACGCGCAGCGAGCCCGGCGGGCGCGGCGGCGCTGGCGCCGTACGGCGCTGACCGCGATCACCACGGCCATGACGCCGGCCGCGGTTTTCAGGATCGTGGATCGCTAGTCCTGCTATAGCAGGTATTCCGATCCGCGTTGACGGGCGTGCGTCTAGCGGGGGTCTTTTCGCCGGCTTGGACGGGGATGGGGAGGCGGTTCCCGGCGGGGGGAAGGGGGCAGGTGGCGAACTCGGTGTAGGCGCAGGGCAGGTTGAAGTCCAGCGTCACGGCGCCGTCCTGGTCCGGGGCGCCGAGTTGCAGCGAACGGCTGGCCGGGTAGGTCACTCCGCCCGTTGGTCGTGTACCGGGGACAATGGGGGCGCTGCCCGGCTAATTCCGGGCGCGGCGATCGGGGCCAGGCGGTTCAGGACTAGTTCGGCGGCGACGACGGTCAGGGCGAGGACGGTGATCGCGGGGCCGAGGACGGCCAGGCGGGCGGTGCCGATGAGCAGGCCGATGACCGCGGACAGGCCCGCGCCCCCGGCGGCGGCCGCGCCCACCTGCCAGGAGATGACGTCATGCGCCCGCTGCGCCCCGAGGCGGACCGGGGTGAGCGAGATCAGGGCGGGGAAGACCCCGGCCAGCGCGCCGCCGAGCACGACGAACCCGGTCACGGCCACGGCGACGTCCGGCTGCCACCAGATCGCGGCCGCGGCGAGCACGGCGATGCCGCTCCCCCAGCGGACCACGGCCTGCGGCGGGACCGGGCGGGGCAGCACGGCCAGGCCGATCCGGACGGCGGTCAGCGCGCCCCAGTAACCGAACGCGGCCAGGCCGGTCGCGCCCGGCGACATGTTCAGCTGACCGCGGCAGAAGCTCGCCTCCCACTGCCCGGCGCCGACTTCCAGGCCGGTGTAGACGAAGAAGACGCTCATGCCCGCGACCACGACCCCGCTGTAGCGGCGGCGGGACCACTGCGCGGCCGGATGCGGCTCGACCGGCGGGGCCGGGGCGGCCGCGGCGGCCCCGGCCTGGGCGCGGTCGCGCAGGCGCCGGCGCTGGCGCAGCCACAGCACCGCCAGCACCAGGTCCAGGCCGACCTGGGCCAGGTAGGCGGGCCGCCACGATCCGGTGAGGATGGCGGCGGTGACGACCAGCGGGCCGATCGCGGTGCCGACGCCGTACATGCCGTGCAGCAGGTTGAGGAGCCGCGGCCGGCCGGTCAGGGCGACCGCCGTGTTGAGCCCGCCGTCCATGCTGCCGGCCGAGACGCCCGGCAGGACGGACACGCCGAGCACCAGCCACAGCCCCGGAGCCGCCGCGAACCCGGCATACCCGAGCGCGGCGACCGCTCCGGCCGCGGCCAGCAGGGCGGGCACGCCCAGGCGCCGGATCAGCGGCCCGGCGAAGGCGGTGACCAGCACGGACCCGGCGGTGGCGAGGAGCAGGACCAGGCCCAGGTCACCGACCGGCGCGCCGAAGGTGGCGCGCATCGACGGCCACGCGGTGCCGAGCATGCCGTCGGGCAGCCCGAGGACCACGAAGCTGCCGAGGCTGAGCAGGTCCGAACTCCGGCTGGCCGCAGCCGGCCGACGCTGCTCACCCATTGATCCATGTATACGCAACAGCCGGCCGACGGCGTCAACCGGGGCACCGTATGCCGGCGCGGTCAGCGCGGGCATAACGCTGGCGTGCCGGCCGGAGCGGCACCTTCACCTGCGGGGACGTTCAGTCCACAATGATGTGATCCGGGATATCGTGCCCGGCTCCCGACCGGAGGGGACGACCCATGACGATGCCGAACTCGGACACCGACGAACTGGCCAAGTTCGGCTATAAACAGGAGCTCGACCGCTCGCTCGGGCTGTTCTCCTCGTTCGCCGCCGGGTTCAGCTACATCTCGATCATGACCGGGGTGTTCGAGCTGTTCTTCTTCGGCTTCGGCTCGGGCGGCCCGGCGTTCATCTGGACCTGGCCCGCCGTGTTCGCCGGACAGTTCCTGGTCGCGCTCTGCTTCGCCGAGCTGGCCGGGCAGTACCCGCTGGCCGGCTCGGTCTACCAGTGGGCCAAGCAGATCGCCCGGCCGTTCACGTCCTGGTTCGGCGGCTGGATCCTGACCGTGGGCTCGATCGTCACGCTGGCCGCGGTGGCGGTCGCCTACCAGGTCGTCGCGCCGCAGATCTCGGCGGCGTTCGAGATCATCGGCGGCCCGTCCGACATCGGCCTGGTCTCCACGCCGGGCGGCGCCAAGAACGCGCTGCTGCTGGCCGCGGGCCTGGTGGTCTTCACCACCGTGATCAACATGGTGGGGGTCAAGACCATGGCCCGGATCAACAACTTCGGGGTGGCCGCCGAGCTGGTCGGGGTAACCCTGCTGATCATCCTGCTCGCGGTGCACATCCGCCGCGGCCCGGGCGTCATCTTCCAGACATTCGGCACCGGGGCGACGTACCCGTGGGGCTACTTCGGCGCCTTCCTGGTGGCCGGGCTGATGAGCGCGTACGTGATGTACGGGTTCGACACGGCCGGGTCGCTGGCCGAGGAGACCCTCGACCCGCGGCGGCACGCCCCGCCCGCGATCATCCGCGCGCTGGCCGCGGCCGGGCTGGCCGGCCTGCTGGTCATCTTGCTCGGCGAGATGTCGGTGCCGGACATCCACGCCAAGGCGCTCGGCACCTCCGGGCTGCCGTACCTGGTCAAGGCGACGCTCGGCGGCCCGGTCGGCAACGTCTTCCTGATCGACTCGCTGATCGCGATCACCGTGTGCAGCCTGGCCGTGCACGCCGGCGGGATCCGGATGATCTTCACGATGGGCCGCGACGGCAGGCTGCCGTACGCCTCGGCCATCGCCAAGGTGCACGGCAAGTCCAAGACGCCGCTGGTCCCGTCCATCGTCATCGGCGTGCTGACCATCTTGCTGCTGGTCCTGAACGTCGGCAACCAGCGGGCGTTCTTCGTGCTCACCTCGGTCGCGATCATCATGTTCTACATCGCCTACCTGTGCGTCACCGGGCCGCTGCTGATCGCGCGGCTGCGCGGGACGTGGCCGACGCCCGAGCACGGCCCGTACTTCTCGCTGGGCCGCTGGGGCGTGGTGGTGAACCTGCTGGCCGTGGTCTTCCAGGTCGGCGTCATGGTCAACCTGGCCTGGCCGCGCCCGGCGGTCTACGGCGCCGACCACTGGTACTTCCAGTGGGGCGCGTTCACCTTCACCGGCGTGCTCGGCGGTGTGGGCGTCGTCTACTACCTGGTCAAGCACCACGGCCGCCCGGCGACGGTGCTGGCCGAGCATCGGGCCGGGACCGCGGTCGCGGCCGGCGTCGGCGACGAGGCCACCGGAGCCTGATCCGGTGCCGGATATCGCCGGCTTCCTCGGGTCCCGGCCGCCCTTCGACGCGGTCGGGGCGCAGGACCTGGCCCGCGTCGCCGCGGTGACCGAGACCGAGGCCAGCCCGCGGGGAAAGGCGATCTTCTCGCAGGGCGCCGGCCCGGTCGAGCACGTCTGGATGGTCGCGGCCGGCTCGGTCGAGGTCATCCACGACGGGAAGGTCCTCGACCTGCTCGGCCCGGGCGAGCTGTTCGGGCACGCGTCGATGATCTCCGGGCTGCCGACCGGCTTCGAGGCCCGGGCCGCCGAGGAGACGGTCTGCTACCGCATCCCGGCCGGCGTGATGCGCCCGCTGCTGGCCCGCCCGGACGTGCTCAGGTTCGTCGCCCGGTCGATCGTGGACCGGCCGGTCACGGACGGCGCGGCCGTGACGGCGTCCGCGGAGCCGGTCTCCGATCCGGTGCAGAGCCGGGTCGGCGCGCTGATCCGGACACCGCCGCTGCTGTGCCGGGGCAGCGAGCCCATCAGGGAGGCGGCCAGGCGGATGACCGACCAGGGCGCCAGCGCGGTGCTGGTGCCCCACGGCCATACGTTCGGCATCGTGACCGACCGGGACCTGCGGACACGGGTGATCGCGGCCGGCCTCAGCCCGGACGAGCCGGTGTCCGCGATCATGACGGAGCCCGCCTACACCGTGACCGCCGACCGGCTGGGCAGCGACGTGCTGCTCGACATGCTCGAGCGCAACGTGCACCATATCCCGGTGCTTTCGGCGGCCGGCCAGGTCCTTGGCGTGGTCGACGACGGCGACCTGGTCGCCGCCGAGGGGCGCAAGCCGCTCCTGCTGCGCCGCGCCATCGCCCTGGCGGAGAGCCCCGCCGACCTGGCCGCCGCGGCGGCCGGGCTGGACCCGGTGATCATCGCGCTGCACGACGCGCGGGTGACGGCCGAGCACCTGACGGCGGTCCGCTCGGTCGTCCTTGACGCGCTGACCCGGCGGCTGGTCGAGCTGGCGGTCCGGGACGCCGGCCCGCCGCCGGTGCCGTTCACCTGGTTCGCGCTGGGCAGCCTGGCGCGGCGGGAGGCGGCGCCGTCCTCCGACGTGGACAGCGCACTGGCCTGGGGAGACGACGCTAGCGGCGCGGAAGCGCGCGAGGTGGCCGACTACCTGGGGCGGGTGACGCAGGCGGTGGACGAGGGCCTGCGGGCGTGCGGGATGTCCCCTGACGCGCACGGGGCCAGCGCGGCCAACCCGATATTCGCCCGGTCGCTGGCCTCCTGGCACCGGGCCGCGCGGAGCCTGTCCGAGGACCCTACCCAGGAGAAGGCGCTGATCCTGGTGTCGGTTCTGGCCGACAGCCGCCCGGTGTGGAGCAGTTCCGCCGCGGCCGGCGGCGGCCCGGCTCTCGGTGGCCTGTGGGAGGCGCGGCCCTACCCGGACCATCCCTACCTGCTGCGGCTGCTGGCCCGGTTCGCGCTGTCGTTCCGGCCGCCCACCGGGTTCCTGCGCGACTTCGTGGTCGAGCACTCGGGCGAGCGCCGCGGCCAGCTCGACATCAAGCACGGCGGCATCATCCCGATCGTCGACCTGGCCCGCTGGGCCGCGATGGCGGCCGGGGTGGCGAGCGCCTCCACGCTGGAGCGGCTGCGCGCGGCCGAGGCGGCCGGCATCATGGAGGGCCGGGAGGCGCAGACGCTGATGGAGGCGTTCGGCTTCATCTTCTCGCTCCGCCTCGACCACCAGGTCGGGCAGCTGCGGCACGGCGAGGCGCCGGACGACTTCATCGACCCCCGGACGCTGAACCCGCTGGCGCGGTCCTACCTGCGGGAGGCGTTCCGCGCCGTGGCTTCGGTGCAGGCGAACCTGGCGGCCGAGCTGTCCCTCGGGGTCCGCTGGGGCTGAGGCCGGGCTCCAGGGTCAGGGGCGGGCGACCGGGGTGTAGTGGGATGCGTCGCCCTTGACGGAGTAGCTCTGCTTGCCGTCGATGCCGGCTGGCACGTCGCCGGCTACGGTGACGCGGTTCAGCCGCCGCGGCGCGTCGTCGTAGTTGTCGACCGCGTAATGCTGGGTGATCCGGTTGTCGAACAGGACCAGCTGGCCCGGCTCCCAGGACACCCGCAAGATGTTCTCCGGCCGGGTGACGTAGGCCTGCAGCAGCCGCAGGATGTCCGTGGACTCTCCCTTGGACAGGCCCACGATCCGCTGCGCGAACCCGCCGATGAACAGATTGCGCTCGCCGGTCAGCGGGTGCACCCGGACCACGGGGTGGACGGTCTTGTACTTGGTGGAGACGAAGATCGCTCGCCGCTCCCGTTCGGTCGCGTTCAGGCTCTCCGGCGGAACCGCGTAGTCGTAGTCGTTGGTGTGTTCCGCCCACAGCGTGCCGGCGAAGGCGCGCAGCGGCTCGGGCAGGTCCCGGTAGGCGGCGCCGGTGTTGGCGATCAGGGTCTCGCCGCCGTACGGCGGGACGACGATGCTGCGCAGCGTGCTGGCCTGCGGCGGGTTCAGCACGAAGGTCACGTCGGTGTGCCAGTGATTGGCCCGGCCGTTCTCGCTGTCGACCGGCAGCACGTTCGGCGCACCGCCCACGGCGGGCACGGTCGGATGCGCCGTGGTCAGCTCGCCGAAGTAACGGGCGAAGCGCTGCTGGCCGTCGTCGTCGAGGCTGATGCCACGGAAGAGCAGCGCCTTGTGCTCGTTCAGCGCCGCGCGTATCGCGGTCACCGCCTCCTGGTCCAGCTCAAGGGCGGGGCCGACCCCCGTGACCTCGGCGCCGATGCGGGCGGTGAGCTTGCGGACATCGAACCTGGTGCTGGTGGACGTCGTGATCGTGGTCATGGCCTTAATATACTAAATCGATCGTTTTAATAGAATATGACGTAGGTCACATTTGACGTTGGCCGGTTCGCCCGAACCGGCGGACGGCTGGCATCTGCTGCAGCGGACGGCTGGCATCTGCTGCAGCGGACGGCTGGCTCATCTGCTGCAAGCGCCGGGTGACCGGGGTTACGGTCCAGCCCGCCATCAGGTCTGCTACCTGATGTGGAAGGCGGCGAGTCCTTCCGGGGGTTCAGGCTGGACGGCGACGGCCTCCACGACGGCCAGGCGGGGGCCGCGGTGCGCCCAGTCCAGCAGGCGGCCGACATCCTCGGCCAGGCCCTCGAAGACCGCTTCAACCTGGCCGTCGGGCATGTTGCGTACCCAGCCGGCCACGCCGTGCTGCTCGGCCAGCCGCCGGCAGCTATCGCGGAAGAAGACGCCTTGCACCCGGCCGGAGATCAGCACCCGATAGCGCACCACAAGCCGACGGTACCCCGGCCCGGGACGCGACCGCCGGGGCGGGCGCGAGCGGTCGCCGGAGCGGGGGCCCTGGGCACGTTCGGGATCAATCAGCCGGTCCGGGCCTGGCCGCTCTACCGGCCGCCGATCAGGTCGGCGGCTCGCTCGGCGATGGCCAGCACCGTCGCGGCCGGGTGGGCGTTGGGGATGGCCGGCATCACCGATGCATCGGCCACCCGCAGCCCGGTTATCCCGCGGACGCGCAACTCGGTGTCCACGACAGCGCCTGCATCCGGGCCCATCCGGCAGGTGCCGACCGGATGGTGATAGCTGTCGACTGTGCGGCGGATGAAGTCGCGCAGGCCGGCGCGGGTGCGGACATCGGTGCCTGGCCACACCTCGGCCGTTTGCGCGCGCGAGAACGCGGCGCTGGCCGCGGCCTGGCGGATCATCAGCAGTCCCGCCTCCAGCCGGTCCAGGTCGCGCCCGTCTCGCAGGAAGCCAGGATCGACCAGCGGGGCCTCCCGCGGGTCCGGGGAGGCCAGCTTGACCGAGCCCCGGCTGTCCGGGGTCATCGCCGAGGCCACCAGGACATGGCCCGCGGCCGGAGGCTGGCACCCGGCCGGAGCTATCGGCAGCAGGATCGGGAACAGGTGCAGGTCGGGATAGGCGCCTGCCAGCGGGCTGCGCAACGCGGCGTACATCTCCCCGTGGTTGTACTTGCTCCTGGGCAGCGGCGAGCTGGCCGCGTACGACGCCTTGACAATGGGGTGGTCCTGGAGGTTCTCGCCGACCTCGGCGATATCAGCCACAGGGTCGATGCCTAGCGCGCGCAGCGGCCCGGCCGGGCCGATACCGGACAGCATCAGCAGCTGCGGCGAGCCGACCGCCCCGGCACACACGATCACCTCACCGCTGGCCTGCGCCTGGGCCGGTGCCCCATCGCGGACGTAGCTGACGCCGGCGCAGCGGCCGCGGGTCACGTGCAGGCGGGTCACCAGGCAGCCGGCCTCGACCGTCAGGTTCGGGCGGTCCAGGACGGGCCGCAGGTAGGCGTCGGCCGGGCTGACCCGCTGCCCGCCGTCGATGGCCAGATCGACCCAGGCCGCACCCTCCTGCCGCGGGCCGCTGAGATCCTCGGTCACCGGGCAGCCGATCTGGCCCAGGGCCTCGGCGAAGGCCCGCGCGACCGGATGCCGGCCGGCCTCGGGCACCGGGGCGACCCGGACCGGGCCCTCGGTCCCGCGCAGCGCCGGGTCGCGCCCGGCGGCGCGCTCGCTGCGCCGGAAATACGGCAGCAGGTCCGCGAAACCCCAGCCGACCGCCGCCCAGCCGTCGTAGACCGCCCGGTGCCCGCGCACGTGCGCCATGGCGTTGATCGCGCCGGACCCGCCGAGGGCCCGGCCCCGGGGGTAGGCCACCGGCCCCGCCTCCGCCTGGCCGGTCGTCACGCCGGCCCAGTCCGCACTGGTGCCCAGGAGCTGCGGCCACGCGTCCGGCACGATCATCGCCTGGGTCCGCTCGGAGCTCCCCGCCTCCAGCACAAGCACCCGGGTGCCGGCATCCTGGGTGAGCCTGGCCGCCACCACGCAGCCGGCCGTGCCGCCGCCGACAACGATGTGGTCGTACTCTGTCACGGGATTGCATTCCTCTCGCCGATGCTGGAGCGCTGCGCGAGCCCACCCTAGCCCGGTCCGGCGATCGCCGGAGCGGGCGCGGGCGGTTGGCCGGAGCGGGCGCGGGCGGTTGGCCGGAGCGGGCGCGGGCGGTTGGCCGGAGCGGGCGCGGGCGGTTGGCCGGAGCGGGAAACCCGGGCCGTTCGGGATAAGGAACTGGCGCGGCGGAAGGCGGCGAGGATGGCCGGGTTGTCCTCCAGGCGCCAGTCCTGGTGGTAGATCCCCTGGTGCTGGGCTTGGTCGAACCAGACGAGGCCGGCCACTCCGGCTGCGCGGGCGCCGGCGAACAGGTCCGCGACCTTGGCCGGGCCGGCCACCGGGCCGACGGCGGTCTCCGAGATCAGGATCGGCTTCCGGGTGAACCCGCGGACCTGGACGATCGTGGTGCCGAAGACCGAGTGGAAGGTGTCGGCCGGGCGGTAGAAGTAGCCGTCGATGCCGACCTGGTCGACGTACCCGGCGCCCGGCCACCACGGCCGCAGCGGCACCTTGGACGCGTTGACGCTGTTGACCGTCCAGAGCCAGGTGACGTTGCGGGCGTGTTCGGCGCGGAAGAGGTCGACGATGTGGCGCCAGGCGGCGACGAACACCCGGGGCGGCGTGTGCCCGGCCCCCCAGGCGTACCAGTCGCCGTTCATCTCGGCCGCGAAGCTGAGGACCACCGGGTGGCCGTAGCCGCGCACCTGGTCGGCATAGGTCTTCAGGTAGCGGTCGTGCCGGCCGTCCGCGATCGACTGCAGGCTGACGCCGACCGGCTCCATCTGGACGAACGGCTCGCCGTGGTGCGCGTGGACCATGGCGGCGAAGTGCGCCTGCCACGGCTCCGGCCAGCCGCTGTAGATCAGCACCAGGGAGGGATCCCGGCCGGTGGCCGCGGCGAACCGGGCGACCGGCTGATACGAGGTCCACTCGCCGGGCTCGAACACGCCCAGCCGGAGGCCCGAAGTCCCGGTGGCCAGCGCGCCAGCGCGGTCGGCCGCGGTGCGGGCGGTACCAGCGCGGTCGGCCGCGGTGCGGGCGGCGAGCCCCGAGCCGACGGTCAGCGTGCAGGCGGTGACGGTCAGGGCGACCGCGGCACCGACCGCGGCCACGGCGATGGGCTGGGTCCGGTTCGGCCGGTACCCGGTCACCTGCTTGCGGCGGACCGGGATCAGCCGGCCGATGGCGGACAGCGCGTAGGCGGCGGTGACGATCCTGACGAACAGGTAGGGACCGCCGGGGTGCAGGAACGCGTCGGCAGCGGCGCGGATCAGTTCAGGCATGGGACACCGCCAGGTGTCCCCAGGCGATGTCCTGCTTGGTGAACTCGTTCACCAGCGCCCGGATCAGGTAGAGGCCGTCGAACATGCCGTAACACCATTCAGGAATGAGCAGCGCGGCCAGGAAAAGGCCCTTGAGCCCGGCCTTCCGCACCGTGATGATCCGCTCCAGGTAAATGAAGGACAGCATGACCGCCGCCCAGGCCGGCAGGTAAAGGCCGGGGTGCCCCGCCGTCGAGAAGGCGATAATTCCCAGGCAGCTCATCTGGGCGAAATACCTGAGGTAGAAAAAGGCCTGGCGGGTCCAGTTGCCCGCGGTCACGCGGGTCAGGCCGTAGTCCCGCAGCGCGGTCAGCGTGCCGCTCTGCCAGCGCAGTCGCTGGCGGAACAGGGTGCGCCAGGTCGGCATGATCTCTGTCGACGCGCTGCAGCCCTCGGGAGCGATGCAGCGCCAGCCGAGCGTCTTGACCGCCAGCGTGATCTCGTAGTCCTCGGTGATCGACGCGCTGTGGTAGTACTCGCCAGGAACGCCAGGCAGGCGCCGGCCGCGCTCGCGCGCCACCTCGCGCAGCACCTGGGCGCGGAACAGGGTGCCGGTGCCGGACAGCACCCAGAGCGAGCCGCGGCGCGGCACCAGGCGCGAGGCCCGGACGAACTCGTTGCGCTGCAGCTGGCGCAGGATGCCCTTCTCGTCCGTGCCCAGGTAGGTCCCGCAGACCCCGCCGAGCCGGTCTTCCGCGTCCAGGGCGGCGATCGCCGACTCGATCCAGCCGGAGTTCAGCTGCGAGTCCGCGTCCATGAGCAGGACCAGGTCGTCGCCGTCGAGCGCGGGGAGCACCTGACGCAGGGCCTGGTTCAGCGCCCCGGCCTTGCGGGCGGTGTTCCCGGCGGTGACGAACACCCGGGCGCCGCCGCCGGCCGCGATCTCGGCCGTGTCGTCCGTGCAGTTGTCGCAGACGACAAGCAACTCGTCCGGCGGACGGGTCTGCCGGCGCAGCGACCGCAAGGTGGCGCCGATCGAGGCGGCCTCATTATGGGCCGGGATAATGACCATGACGTGTGCCGATGACAGGCCCTTTGGCTCGCGCATGTTCGGATCCCCCTGACTTTTACAGCGGTCGCAGCAGCGAAACGCCGCTCGCGTTGTATAACGCGCCGCTAATACCTATGTAATGTCAGTAATTAGGGGCCGGCAACGATTCTGCGCCTTTACAACCAGGCCGCAACGAGGTGGCAACGCGGCGGCAATTATCAATGACAGGGTGTTTTAAAGCCATTCCGCAGCGTGATCGTGTAACGCGGGCGATTTGCCGCGCGGCGGGCCGGGGTCAGCGAGCCCCGGGCGGCGGGCCGGGGTCAGCGAGCCCCGGGCGGCGGATCGGGGTCTGCGGGCCCCGGGCGGCGGATCGGGGTCAGGTGGCCCGGGACTGGATGGCGGTCAGCGCGATCGTGTAGACGATGTCCTCGACCAGGGCGCCGCGGCTGAGGTCGTTCACCGGCTTGGCCAGGCCCTGGAGCATCGGGCCGATGCTGACCACCTGGGCGCTGCGCTGCACCGCCTTGTACGTCGTGTTGCCGGTGTCCAGGTCGGGGAAGATGAAGACGCTGGCCCGGCCGGCCACCGGGCTGCCTGGCCGCTTGACCTGGCCGACCGAGGCGATCGCGGCGGCGTCGTACTGCAGCGGGCCGTCGACGGCCAGGCCCGGTTCGCGGGCGCGGACGATCCGGGTGGCCTCGGCGACCTTGTCCACGTCCGTGCCGGCGCCGGAGGTCCCGGTGCTGAAGCTGATCATCGCGACCCGGGGCTCGATGCCGAAGGCGCGCGCCGAGGCGGCGCTGGAGATGGCGATGTCGGCCAGGTCCTCGGCGCCGGGCTGGGGGTTGATGGCGCAGTCGCCGTAGATGACCACCTCGTCGGGCAGGCACATGAAGATGATCGAGGACACCAGGCGGGTGCCCGGCTTGGTGCCCAGGATCTGCAGCGCGGGGCGGACGGTGTTCGCGGTGGTGTGCACCGCGCCGGACACCAGGCCATCCGCCTCGCCCAGCTTGACCATCATGGTGCCGACCGTGACCGGGTCGGCGAGATGCTCGCGGGCCACCTCCTGCGTCCAGCCCTTGTGCCGCCGCAGTTCGGCCAGCGGCGCGACGTAGCGCTCGGCCAGGGGCCGCGGGTCCAGGATGCTGACGTCGGCAGGCAGCCGCAGCCCGAGGTGCCTGGCCTGCGCGGTTACCTCGTCCGGGGTGCCGAGCAGCAGGCAGCGGGCGATGCCCCTGGTGGCGCACTCGGCCGCGGCGCGCAGGGTCCGGGGCTCGGTCCCTTCGGGCAGCACGATGAGCGCGTGGGCCGCCCGGGCCCGCTCCGCCAGCTGGTAGCAGAAGGCGGCGGGGGTGAGCCGGCGCGGCCGGGCCGGGCCGGTGAGCAGCGACCGCAGCCAGGACGCGTTCAGCGCATCGGCGATGGTGGTGGTCACGGCCTCGATCCGGGCCACGTCGTCGGGCGGCAGCCCCGGGTCCAGGTCGCGCACCCGGGCGGCAGTATGGTAACTGTCCGATTGGACGAGCAGGACGGGCAGGCCGGCCGCGGCGGTCCGGGCGAGTTCCCAGACCCGCGGATCGGGCCGGACGCCCGCGCTCAGCAGCAGGGCGGCCAGCCGGGTCCCGTGCCTCGCGGCCAGGCAGGCGGCCATGATCACCTCGTGCCGGTCACCCGGCACCACGATCAGCCGGCCGTCGTCCAGGACCCCGATGCCGCCCGGGATGCCCTGGGCGAAGACCGCCACGTCCTTGATCCGCAGGGACATGTCACCCTCGCGCAGGATCTCCGGCTTCAGCTCGCGGACCAGGTCCTCCACCCGCGGCCAGCTGAGCTCCGGGCGGTACGGCACCCCGGCGATCAGCCGGAGCCCGTGCTGGTCCAGGGCGGCCCGCAGCGCGGTGGCGGGCGCCAGGGCGGAGGAATGGGCCGCCGGCAGGCCGTGGACCAGGCAGCCGGTCACCCGCGCCGTGTCGCCGGAGATGTAACCGCTGGCCGCGATGGCGAACTGCTCCGCCAGTTCCTCGAGGCCATCCGGCTCCGCGGGCCAGTTGCCGACCAGCAGGACCTCGGCGTCAAGGGCGCGGGCCAGCGCCTGGTTGAGGGCGGGAGCGTACAGCCGGGACGGCCCCGCCTTGAGCCCCTCGACCACGACGACATCGGACCGGTTGTACATCGGCGCCCAGGCCGCGACAGTCTTCTCCAGGACGGCGTCGAGCTCGCCGTCGCCCAGCTCCCGCTCCAGCTCGGCGGTGCTGAGCGGTTCCGGCGGCCGCAGCGTGGTGACCGCGGCCACCCGCGCGGCGGAGCGGTCGGGGGTGCCGTCGGGCCGGGGCTGGGCCACCGGCTTGACGTAGTCCATGTGCATGCCGATGCGGTCGAGCGCGCGCAGCAGGCCGAGGCAGGTCCGGGCCAGGCCGACGTCCTCGGTAGCGGGCGCGACCAGCAGGCTCCGGGCCATGGCGTTACCTCATGGCCGGGGCCGCCGGCCGGGCGGCGACGAGGCGGGCGGTGTCGCGGGCGATCATGAGCTCCTCGTCGGTCGGCACGACGAGCGCCTGGACCGGGCCGGGACGGCTGATCCGCCCCCCGGTGGACCGGCCGTGCCCGGCGTTGGCCTCGGGATCCTCGGTCAGGCCGAGGAATTCCAGGCGGCGCAGGACCAGGCCGCGGACGAGCGGGCTGTTCTCCCCGATGCCGCCGGTGAAGACCAGCGCGTCGAGCCGCCCCAGGCTGGGGACCAGCCCGGCGATCCCCCGGGCCAGCCGGTGCACGAACACGTCGAGGGCGAGCTGAGCCCGCTCGTCGCCTCGCTCGGCGGCGGCCTCGACGGTCCGCATGTCGTTGCTGGCGCCGGACAGCCCGAGCAGGCCGCTCCGGTTGTTCAGCACCTCGGTGAGCTCCGCGACGGTCTGCCCGGTCTGGCTGGCCAGGTAGCCGAAGAGGCCGGGATCGACGTCACCGGAGCGGGTGCCCATGACCAGCCCCTCCATCGGGGTCATGCCCATCGTGGTGTCCACCGAGACGCCGTCCCTGATCGCCGCGGCGCTGCAGCCGTTGCCGAGGTGGGCGGTGACCAGGCGCAGCTCGCCGGGCGGACGGCCGAGCAGGGCCGCGGCCCGGGCGCTGACGAAACGGTGGCTGGTGCCGTGGAACCCGTAACGCCGCACCCCGTACCGGGTGTACCACTCCTCGGGCACCGCGTAGCGGAAGGCCGGGGCCGCCATGGTCTGGTGGAACGCGGTGTCGAACACGGCGACCTGCGGCAGCCCGGGCCGGATGGCGCCGACCGCCTCGATGCCGGCCAGGTCCGCCGGGTTGTGCAGCGGCGCTATCCGGGCGAACTCACGGATCGCGGCGATGACCTCGTCGTCCACCAGCACCGAGTCGCTGAACCTGGCGCCGCCGTGCACCACCCGGTGGCCGGCCCCGATGATCTGACGGCCGGCGGCGCCGTCCGCCCCGGCGCCGGCCAGCTGGTCCAGGACGCGGGCGATGACGGCCTGGTAGCTGCCCTCGGGGATGGGCTCGGAGACGGCGTCGCCGCCCGCGGGCCGGCGGATCCGCAGCACGGCCTGCGCGGTGCCGACCTTCTCGGCCAGCCCGCTCAGCAGGCGCTCGCCGGTGTCCGGGGCGAGCAGCGCGAACTTCACCGACGAGCTGCCGGAGTTGAGGACCAGCACCACGCCGCCGGAGGCCGCCATGCCTGGGATGCTACCGGGCACGGGTGTCACCCGGTTCACGGGACAGGCCAGCTGTGTACGGGCTGGCCGGTGGCCGCGCAGGCCAGGTACCGGTCGAGCATCGCCGCGAGGGCCTGCGGCCGGGACTGGCCGCGTTCGGCGGCGGCCAGCGCGGCGCGCTGCCAGGCCGCCCCGGTCTGCCCGGTGGCCGCCCGCGCGCCGATCACGCCGAGCAGGCGGTCGGCCTCCGCCCCGGCCACGCCCGCGCCCGCCAGGCCGTGCCGTGCGGCCGGCAGGAGCTCGGTCACCAGGGCGGCGGCGGGCACCGTCCTGACCTGGTGCGGGCCGGACGGCCAGGTCAGCTCGGCGGCCAGGCCATGCTGGGCCGCGCGGTAGAAGCCGTGATCGGCGCGCTCGAACGGGAGCGCGTAGGTCCACTGCTGGTCCTGGCCGGCCAGCCACAGCGTGAGCCCGATCAGGAAGGCCGCGTTGGCCAGCATGTCGGTCACCGTCGGCCCGGCGGGCAGCGCCCGCATCTCGATCCTCAGGTGACCGCCGGCCGCGGGGTCGTAGACGGCCCGGTTCCAGCGCCAGACCGTGCCATGGTGCAGCCTGAGCCCGTCCAGGCGAGGCGGGTCAGGGGGCAGGCCGGCCGGGGACGTCGCGCTGGCGAAGGGCAGCAGCGGCGGATAGAGCCGGACGCTCTCGGTGAACAGCTCCAGCGCCCCGTCCCGCAGCCAGCCGGTGCCGAGCGCGGTGCGCGGCGGCCGGCGCCGCGGCCCGTGGTCGTCACGGTCCTCGACCGACTGCTTGAACAGCGCCACCCTGGTCTCCTCCCAGAGCCGGCGGCCGAGGAACGTGGGCGAGTTGCCGGCCACCGCCAGGGCCGGCCCGGTCGCCAGCTGCACCGCGTTGTAGACGCGGGTGAAGTCGTCCGGGGCGACCCGCAGGTGCACCTGGAACGAGGTGTTCGCTCCCTCCAGGGCGATCCCCGTGCTGGTCAGCTCCAGCGGCTCGGGGCCGGAGATCCGGATATGAATCGGGCCGCGGCGCAGCCGCCGCAGGCCGTGACCCAGCGCCCGGTAGCGGGCGCTGTCGGAAATCGCGTCCGGGCCGAGGTGCGCCTCGGTGAGCGTGGGCAGCACGCCGATCAGCGCGACCCGGCCGTGATGCGCGCCGACCGCCCCTGCGACCCGGTCCAGCAGCCCGGCGAGCTCGTCGCCGAGCATGCCGAACGGGCGCCCGGCCAGCGGCACGGCCGAGGAGTTCAGCTCCAGGTTGAAGCGGTTGAGCTCGACGGCGACGCGGGCGTCGGCGACCAGGTCGCGGACGGCCTGGTTCACCCGCAGCGGCCGGGCCGCGCCGTCGACCATGAACAGCTCGAGCTCGGCGCCGATGGTGGCCGGGCCGGTCCCGAAGCCGGGCCGGGCGAGCAGCTGCCCCAGGTCGGCCAGGTCCTGCTCGAGCCGGCCGGCGAACCGGGCGTAGTCGCGGGCGCCGAACCTCTCCTTGGTGATCTCCGTTCCCATGCGCTCACCGCCTTCTCCCGGCCGCCGTGATCCGGCGGCCGGTCAGCACCGCGGGCAGGACCCGCAGGTAGTGGTCCCTGACTCCGGGCACCCACAGCCGCAGCGGCAGCGCGGCCAGCCTGGCGACCTCGGCCGGGTCGGTGACCTCGGTGATCTCGCCGCGCACGATCACGCTCCAGCCGGTACGCGCGGCCGCGTCGGCCCCGTCCGCCTCGAAGCAGACCCGGGCGCCGCGGCTCGCGGCGTGCAGCTTGGCGCCCGCCTCGGTGCGGAACACCACGGTGTGCCGGTCGAGCACGTAGCTGACCGGGAACACCACAGGACCCCAGTCATCGGTGAAGGCCA
>WNGG01003589.1_pt1 | contig 30838 bp, 25 predicted proteins | sample 5400661 | NCBI WGS metagenome assembly WNGG01 (sample SAMN13153372, study PRJNA577476) | soil metagenome | isolation source: 100 cm soil or saprolite under Garry oak tree replicate 1 | place: USA:California | collected 2016-06-15
GCTGCGGCACCCGATCGAGCTCGATCTCCACGCCTGTTCCCGCGCGGCTCCCCATCTCGCAGGTGGAACACGTCAGTCCCGCCGCGCCCATGTCCTGTATGCCCACAACCAGGCCGGAGTGCATGGCCTCCAAGCAAGCTTCAAGCAGAAGCTTCTCGAGGAAGGGATCGCCCACCTGGACGGTGGGCCTCTTTTCCTCCGATCGTTCGTCGAATTCCTCGCTGGCCATCGTCGCGCCGTGTATACCGTCCCGGCCCGTCCTGGCTCCCACGTAAATCACCGGATTGCCAACTCCCGTGGCCCGGCCGTAAAAAATTTGGTCGCGCCGCGCTATTCCCAGACAAAAAACGTTGACCAGAGGGTTATTGGCATAATGTCGTGAAAAGACCGTCTGCCCGCCCACCGTGGGAATACCTATGCAGTTGCCGTACCCTCCCACACCCGCAACCACACCCTCGAGAATCATGCGATTCTTCGGGTCATCGATGAAGCCGAAGTGGAGCGCATCCATAAGGGCAATGGGGCGCGCCCCCATTGTGAAAATATCGCGAATGATTCCCCCGACGCCGGTGGCGGCTCCCTGATACGGTTCAATGAAAGAGGGATGATTGTGCGACTCGATCTTGAATACCGCCACCAGACCGTCCCCGATATCGACGACCCCGGCGTTCTCACCCGGCCCCTGCACGACACAGGGGCCTTGATGAGGCAAGCGGCGAAGATGGATCTTGGAGCTTTTGTAGCTGCAGTGCTCGGACCACATCACGGAGAATATGCCGAGCTCCGTAAAGGTCGGCTGGCGGCCCAGGATCTCGCAGATACGCTGGTATTCCTCGGGCGTGAGCCCGTGCTGGGAAATCGTCTCTGGCGAAATGTCAGTCGTGGTAGGGCGCATGAAGGAGTATTGTGATTTGATCGTTCGTTTAAGGAATTAAAGGAATCCAAGGAATCCAGAAGGAAAGACCGGTGTATATCGGCGCTCAGTTTTCACCACGGAGACACAAGAGAGCACAGAGGCTTCACTGAGAGATCTTGTTTCCCCAGTCTCTCCGTGGTGAGAGAGGCGCCCGGGTTTCATCCTCAGTTCTTGCATTCCTTTGATTCCTTGCATTCCTTACATTCCTTGGATTCCTTGGATTCCTTAAGCCAACGCTCCCGTCCTCTCCTCAACAGCTTTCATGACTGATACGAAGATTCCCTTGCCGTCCTCGGATCCCAGGCAGAGCTCGGAGGCCCGCTCGGGATGCGGCATCATCCCCATCACGTTTCCCTCTTCGTTGATCAGCGCCGCGATGTTGTTCAAAGACCCGTTGGGATTGGCAGCATCGCATACCTCCCCGGACGGCGAGCTGTAACGCAGCACCACGCGGCCGTTGCGCTCCAGATGGTTCAGCTCTTCGGGAGAGACATAGAAGCTCCCTTCATTGTGAGCTATGGGCATGCGAAGCACTTGCCCAGGCTCGTAGGCGCGGGTGAAGGCCAAGTCGGTGCGCTCGGCTCTGAGATCCACCGGGCGGCAGATGAACTTGAGCCCCCGATTGCGAAGCATGGCGCCGGGAAGCAAGCCTGCCTCTTGCAGGATCTGAAATCCGTTGCAGATCCCCAGCACGAAGCCACCGCGGCGAGCGAACTCCTTTACCGCCTGCATCACGGGGGAGAACCGGGCGATAGCTCCCGTCCGGAGATAGTCCCCGTAAGAAAAGCCCCCGGGAAGCACTATGAGGTCGCAGTCGTGCAGATGGGCATCTCCGTGCCAAATAAAACGGGCATCCGTGCCGAGAACATGCTTCAAGACATGGTAGGTATCATGGTCGCAGTTCGATCCGGGAAACACCACGACGCCAGTCTTCATGCGGGAATCTCCTGCGGCCACTCGATCCGGTAGCCTTCGATCACGGGATTGGAAAGCACGCGCGCCACGATCGTCTCCACCTTGTCTCGCTCTTCCCTGGCACTTAAATCACCGGCCCACCGGATCTCGAAGTACTTGCCCTGGCGGACCTCCTCCACCTGAGAGTAGCCCAGGCCGGCAAGGGTTTTCTGGATGGTCATCCCCTGCGGATCGAGGACGCTGGGTTTCAAGGTCACAAACACACGAAGCATCATTGTCACGTCTCCTTGGGGGTCGCAAGGAAACTACATAGTGACTGCGGCCAGACAATCTGTCAAATGACGAAGGGTGCAATTTAGTGGGAGTCAATTCACGATCTGAACTCCTCAGAAGCTGTGGAGAATAAATTCGTGTTAATTCGTGGAATTCGTGGCCAATAAAACCGACCACGAATTCCACGAGTTTCACGAAAACGATCACTGTCCCATAAGAAGTCGTGGAGGGACTGTGAAAAATTGTATTTCAAACCGATGACATCCAAATGGCACGAAGTCATCGTGGCACGGGCGTCTCGCCCGTGAATGACTGGGATCACTCGCTATTGCTGCTAAGCCGAGAATCCCTCGCAAGCTGGCAAGGATTTTCGGTCAAATGAGAAATGGCAAATGGCACATGAAAAATGACAAATAGAAGTCCGGAAAACGAACTGCGATTTGTCATTTCTCATTGGTCATTGGTCATTTTCTTTCTCTGCCCTCTCAGCGTCTCTGGTGGTGAGATCCGTTTGGGTTGCGGCTGGGTTGACAGGGACGGCGCCGTGCGTCACGACTGCCGTCGCACACGGCTTACGATCTCATCGATGACCTGGAACAACTCGCTCTTCGTCAGGGTCAGGGTCTCCTCCGATGGAGACTCCAGAGCCTCCGCCGGTATCGGGCAGCCCGAAGTCCGGAGCGTCCTCGTCTCTGATGTGCCCCCTTGATACTCGCTTCGACCCTGCGTCGCGTAGAGACGTTTCACGGCATCTTCGGAAAGAACGCGTTCGCGTCCCAGGATCTTCGCCACGATACTGATGAGCGCGAAGTGCTCGAGCGTTTCCATCTTGAAATAGGCAGACTCCAAGTCCTCGCCGTAAGCCACGGCCCCATGATTGCTGAGAAGGAGGGCATCGTGATACGGGACAAGATCACGGATGGCTCGAGCCACCTCCTCTGTAGTTGGGGTGCTGTACTCAGCCAGGGGGATGCGTCCCATAGTGAGAATCACCTCGGGCAAGAGCGCCTTATCCAGAGCCATCCCGGCCACAGCGTATCCCGTCGCGTGCGGCGGATGAGCGTGCACGACCGCGTAAACATCCGGCCGAAGACGGTAGATCTCCAGATGCATCAACGCCTCGGAGGAAGGGTTTCTTATGCCTTCAACTTTCTTTCCGCCCAGGTCCGTTTTGACGATGTCCTCTGTTTTCAGGAAGCCTTTGCACATCCCCGTCGGAGTGAAGTAAAGGAATTCACCCAGGCGAGCGCTGATGTTTCCGTCTCGCGCGGCAATAAACTTGTTCGCGTAGAGACGTCTGCCGATCTCGACGATTTGTTCCCTGATCCCGGGTTCCGAGTGCATGCTCGCTTCCACTGACCGCCGCCCACAGGCCACGAATCTGGGTCAGCGGTTTAGCGGTGATAAATCGGCCCGCCGCCTCTTTCTTTCGTTGGCCGAGAGCGAGCGTTATATAGCACAATTCCAGGGGCACTTCGATGCCTATTCGAAAGCAGAAGACAGCAGGCAGAAGGCAGAAGACCACAAATGCAGCTTTTACCACCAAGACGCGAAGAATGGCAGAGCTTTTGGTTGCGGTTGAGCTAATTGAGGAAAACCTCTTCGTGATTCTTCGCGTCTTCGTGTCTTCGTGGTAAATTGGGCGGCACGATAACGGGATTACAGGCTCCTGTTATCCTGTCTTCGATCATCCTGTTAGCCTGTCGTTGAACCCGCATGATTGGGTATCTGAAAGGTCAGCTTCTGTCCAAGAAGCCAAACTTGATTTTGCTGGATGTGCAGGGAGTCGGCTACGAGGTTCATATCCCACTGACGAGCTTCTACGATCTTCCGGGCGAGGGGAGCCAGGTCGCCCTCAAAATCCACACGCACGTGCGCGAGGATGCGCTGATACTCTACGGGTTCTGTTCCCAGCGAGAGAAGGATTTCTTTCTCAAGCTCATATCCATCAGCGGAATCGGACCGAAAGTCGCCATTGGCATATTGTCCGGAGCCCGAGTGGAAGAGTTGGCTCAGGCGATCGCGGAAGGCGATCTAGCCCGGCTGACCACGATTCCGGGGGTGGGTCGCAAGACCGCCGAGCGCGTCGTGCTGGAGCTCAAGAACCAGGTTACCCCGTTTTTACTGGCGGAGCAGGCACAGCAGGCCCAGGGGGCGAGCAGGACGGACGGACTCGAGGACGACATTCTGTCTGCGCTGGTGAATCTGGGTTATCCGAGAGCGGCGGCTGAAAAGGCGCTCTCACGCGTGGTCGCCTCGGCCGAATGCGAGCGCACTTTCGAGGATCTTTTGAGACACACTTTGCGCAGGCTTGCGGGCTAATCCAAATCGCAATGGTCAAACCTCCACCTGCCAGCCACAACACGCTCCTGAGTCCCGTGCCTCGTGCCGAGGAGCAGTCTTTCGAGCTCAGTCTGCGCCCGAAGAATCTGCGCCAGTACATCGGCCAGAACAAGGTTAAGGAAAACATCGAGATCAGCATCCGCGCGGCCAGCAATCGTCGCGAGGCCATGGACCACGTGTTGCTATACGGCCCGCCCGGACTGGGAAAGACCACTCTGGCGACGATCATTGCCAATGAGCTCAGTGTAAGCATTCGGTCCACGAGCGGGCCGATCATCGAAAAACGCGGCGATCTGGTCGCAATCCTCACTAATCTAAAAGCCAACGACGTTCTCTTTATCGACGAGATCCACCGCCTGCCGGCTGCAATTGAGGAGATCCTCTATCCGGCGATGGAGGACTTCAATATCGACATAATCATCGGAGAGGGCCCTGCCGCGCGGAGCATCAAGATGCCCCTGCCGCGTTTTACCCTGATCGGCGCGACGACACGAGCCGGGCTTCTCACGGCCCCGCTCCGGGCCCGTTTCGGCATAATTCACCGGCTGGACTTCTATACTCCCGGTGAGCTGGCGGTCATCGTCCAGCAGTCCGCCGATATTCTGGGCGTCGTCATAGACAAAGAAGGCTCCCAGGAGCTGGCGTCCCGCAGCCGGGGGACGCCGCGCATCGCAAATCGTCTGCTCCGGCGTGTTCGAGACTACGCCGAGGTCAAGGCGGAAGGGCAGATCACCCGCCAGGTCGCCATGGACGCCCTTGCCATGATGGACGTCGATGTCTACGGCTTTGACGAAATCGACCGGAAACTGATGCTTACCATATTGGAAAAGTACAACGGAGGGCCGGTAGGTGTCGGCGCCCTGTCGGCTGCCATCAACGAGGAAGTGGATGCAATCGAGGATATTTATGAGCCGTATCTCATGCAGATCGGCTTCCTCGACAGAACACCGCGCGGGCGGATCGCAACCCGGCTCGCTTTTGAGCATTTCAAGATTACACCTCCCACTAGACAGCGAAATCTCTTCTGATCCGGACGCTCCCGCCACGGATCGCACAAGCGGAAACCACAGATGAACACAGAGCAGCAAAGCTGCAACCAAACTAAAGTCCTTCGCGTTTTCTTCGCGTGCTTCGCGCCTTCGCGGTGAAAGTCCAGCCCAGGATTCACCGCGAAGCCGCGAAGAGCGCGAAGATTTCGGGAAGAAAAATCCTTTCCTGCCAGCAAAGGGTTTTCGGGTTAGTAGTACAGATGAACCTGGCGCGGCATAGCCGTAACCAGAAACTTGGCGATTCTTCGTGTCTTCGCGCCTTCGTGTAAAGGCCGCTTCCAATTCACCGCGAAGACACGAAGAATCACGAAGCGCTTTCGGTCAGCATCCTTTCTACTAATCACACCTTCCGAGGGGATACTGCGAGAGTTTCTGTAGGGTAAGCCGCGGGAGGCATGCTAGAATTTTTCATGAACTTTCCCCGGGTTGTCGATAACTAAGCGATGTCTAAAACTGTCGAAGTGGAACTCAAAATTCGCCAATTGCAGCAGGCAATCGAAGCTGTCGTGCTGGGCAAACCGCAAGCGGTTCGACTCGCATTGGTCTGCCTCCTGGCCGACGGTCATCTGCTGATTGAAGATGTGCCGGGCGTCGGGAAGACCACTCTCGCCCACGCGCTGTCCCGGGGTTTTGACTGCACATTTCGCCGGATCCAGTTCACCAGCGATCTGCTGCCGTCCGACATATTGGGAGTGTCCATTTTCAGCCAGGCGAGCCACTCCTTCGAATTCCGCCGCGGACCGATTTTCGCCAACGTCGTGCTGGCGGATGAGATCAACCGTACTACTCCGAAAACGCAGAGCGCGCTCCTGGAAGCGATGAGCGAAGGTAACGTGAGCGTGGATAATCACACGCATCCTCTACCTCGTCCTTTCATGGTGATCGCCACGCAGAACCCCATCGAGCACCACGGCACCTACCCTCTTCCCGAATCGCAGCTCGATCGCTTTTTGCTCCGCATTCGCATGGGATATCCCGAGGGGGAGGCGGAGAAGGAAATCCTGCGCTCTCAGAATCATCGGCCCAGTGTGGAGCGCATGGAAACCGTTCTGCGGATGGAAGACGTCCTTGAAGCGCAAATGGCCGTGACCCAGATCCGGGTCGACGATTCGCTGCTGGACTACATTATGGCAATCGTGGAAGCGACGCGGCACTCTGAGTTTCTGCCGATCGGTGTGAGCCCGAGAGGCTCCATCGCGCTGCGGCGCGCCGCGCAGGCATTGGCTTATTACGAGGGTCGTGACTACTGCATACCTGACGACATCAAGCGACTGGTTCTCCCCGTGCTGGCGCACCGGGTGATCGTAAGCTCGAAATACTCCTCCCCTCACAAGCGCAGTGACGAAGCGGAGGCCATTCTTGCAGAGATTCTTCGCAACATCGAAGTCCCACTCTGATTCCCGGGTTCCCCTGTGGGACAGGCGGGCCGTTCGCGAATTCTGCGCCGCCGTGGGGCTTCTCAGCCTGGCGCTGTTTTTGGCCCTGGCCTCCGAGAGCGCGATGCGCCGCGGAGACACCTCGACGGGCCTAACCCTGGCTGTTCTGTCTCTTGTTCTGGCCGCGATTATCTCCTTGACGATCGTACCCCGTCTCGCCCGCAGGGCAAATCTGAGTCGCTGGCTGATACCCTTTTCCTTCAGCATCACGCGGGAAGGGGGATTGTATATCCTGGCAATCTTTCTCCTTTCGCTGACGGCCATCAACACGGGCAACAATTTGCTCTTCCTGATCCTGGCGGCCCTTCTGTCGGCCATGATTACCTCGGGGATTGTATCCCGCGCTTCTTTGCGCTCGGTGGGAGTGTCGGTGCAGGTTCCGGAGAATGTGTTTGAAGGGGAGCGCGTTTCACTGAAGGTGTCTCTCCGAAACCAGAAGCGGCTCTTCCCTTCTTTCTCCATTTCTGTCGCACAGAAAGACCGGCTCGGGGCCGGTCTGATCTCCTCGGCCTTCCAGAAGTTCGCCGCGCGCGGTTCCAGCCCGCAGGCGGAGGACTCCTTCACCAGCCGCTCTGTTCTGAGGCAGCCTGCCTACTTTCCCGTGGTCCTTCCCGGGGAAGTAAGATCGGAGCTCGTCGCTCAATCGTTTCCAAGGAGGGGACAGTATCGCCTGGAAGGATTCCATATCTCCACGCGCTTCCCCTTCGGTTTCTTTCGTCGCGGAGAGCGAATCACAGCGGAAGGAGAAGTAGTGGTGTACCCGTCGATCCGCGAGATTTCATCCTACTACCATCTCCTTCCATTTCTTCCCGGGATCCTGGAAGGAAGGCACTTGGGCCAGGGGGAGAGCCTTTACGCGATCCGCAGATATCAGGACGGCGAGAGCGCCCGCATCGTAGACTGGAAAGCAACCGCCAAGACAGGGGAGCTCATGGCACGCGACTTTGCGCGACAGGAGGAAAGCAAGTTCTGCCTGATCCTGGATACTCTTATCCACCCGCCCCGGAAACCGGATTACCTTGCTGAATTTGAAAAGGCCGTCTCCCTGGGGGCAAGTCTGGCCGCCCACTTCTGCGAGGAGGGAGCGGAACTGGAATTGCTGACTCCCAATGAGTATATCCCGAAGGGAATGGGAACGGCCCACTTGTACCGCATTTTGAAATCCCTGGCCGTTGTCCAGTGCGAGCTTCCTTCTGCCACCACATCTTCCGATTTGCGCGGGGAGCTCTCAGGAATGCTGGAACCTTACGACCTGCAACAAATCCTTTCGGACAAGATCTTCAAGATCATCATCAGTTCGAAGCCGCGGGCCAGCTTCCCGTCCTCTATCTGGCGTTCTTCCCACGTGGTTTACTTCGACGAGCTATGAGCTTCGCGCGTTATTTCAAGCTCGCTTCCTATTGCCTGATCACGTCGGGTTTTCTGGCTATCGCGGCCACAGGCGCCCTGGACATCTTCTCGCTGGTTTTTTTCACGGCCGCGCTTGTCTTCAGCTGGTTTGCGGATACCGAGAGGCTGCGCCAGAGGCTGCCCGCGTGGCTCCTGAACTCGATCGCGATACTGTACCTCCCGATCTATGTACTCGATTACCTGAGGCTGTCTCGTTCCTTTGTACTCACCACGGTCCACCTCATTCTCTTCGTAGCTTCCGTCAAACTTTTGACCCGGGCGACAGACCGGGACTATGTGTATCTTTATCTCATCAGTTTTGCCGAGCTTCTTGCCGCTTCGACCCTCACGATAGACATCACTTTCGCTTTCTCGCTGTTTGTGTTCCTTTTTTCGGGTGTGTGCGCGTTGATACTGTTCGAGATGAAACGCAGCCACGCGCAATTTCAAAAGCAGGGAAGAATCAGGCCGTCTGTGGCTTCCGAGACTGCCCTCGGCAGCGGGTTCGAGCTGTTTTACCGCTTTCCCGCCGGCTTGGTGTCCTGGATCAGCATGGGCATGACAGTCGCCATTCTCGCGCTCGCTGTCCCGTTGTTCTTTCTACTCCCCCGCGTTTCCCTTGGATTCTACAACAGACCGAGCGGTCAAACGCGAATGGTGAGCGGGTTTTCGGAGACCGTCGAACTGGGTGAAATCGGAAACATCAAGGAGTCCCCGGCCGTGGTGATGCGCGTGAAACTCGACGACCCCACTGCGATGCCCCCGGGCAATTTGAAGTGGCGCGGCGTCGCCCTGGATCACTACGACGGGCGGTCCTGGAGCCGAAGTCGCGTCGCGAGGGTCAGGTTGTACCCGCAGGGAAGATGGTTCAAATTGGAAGGCTTCCGGCGAGGTGTCGAATTCTATCAAACCTACTACCTGGAGGCGCTTTCGACCGACGTAGTCTTCACGTGCCATAAGGCGCTGGCCATCTCCGGCGACATCGGTTATCTTGAGCGGGATTATTCTAACAGCTTCTACACCCCTCGACAGGCGTACAGCAAGCTCCGCTATGCCGTTGTGTCAGACATCGCCCAGCCGGATCCTACGCGCATACCGATCGCCTTACCAACGCCGCCCGAAGCCATCAGGAAGATATATCTTCAAGTAAAGGATCTCGATCCCAGGATCGCGAATCTTGCGAGGGAAGTAACCCAATCCATTCCTCATCCCTACGGAAAGGCTGTGGCCCTGGAAAAGTATCTCAAGACCCACTACGGATACAGCCTCGAACTGAAAGGCACTCCTCACAGTTCGGATCCGATCGCAATGTTCCTTTTTGACGTGCGGAAGGGGCACTGCGAATACTTTGCTTCAGCAATGACGATCATGCTCAGGCAATTGGGAATCCCCGCGCGCCTGGTCAACGGCTTCCGCTCGGGCGAATATAACCCTCTGGGCAAAGCCTGGACTGTCCGCCAATATGACGCCCACAGCTGGGTGGAGGCCTACTTCCCTCCTTACGAATGGGTCGAATTTGATCCCACTCCGCCCGATCCCGACCGAAGCCGATCCGCATGGGTGAAGGTGTTTGCAGATCTCTTGGACGCCGCGGACCTCTGGTGGACGGAACAAGTGGTCAACTACGATTTTTTCAAGCAATATCGCCTCATAAACAGCGCCCGAACGCAGGTGTTGCAATGGCAGAGTCAGATCCGGAGCCTGCTGGGAAGCTGGAGTGCAAAGAGACAAGCACAGTTTGACAGATTGGATCTCCGGCGATGGCTTGCAGCTCACGCCTGGAGTCTGGTCCTGACGCTCGCTTCGGGGCTCGCGGTTGGCCTCCTCCTGTTCAGAAAAAGCGGTTCCCTCCGCACGAGGCTCTGGTGGATGTTCCGCCGCGCCCTATCGAGGCACGACAGCGTCTACGTCGCAACGACCTTCTACCAGGAGGCCCTCGACCTCTTACGGGCACACGGTCTGACCCGCAATTTGGGCCAGACCCCGTTGGAATTCGCCGATAGTCTCGGCTCCTCGGCCGTTGCTGCCCTCCTTAAGCGACTCACCGAGATTTATAATCGGGTTCGTTTCGGCTCCCATCACGCTGAAAGCGATCTGACACAGGCGCAGGCTCTGCTTCAGTCGATGCGCCGTGCCCTGGCAGGCCGACTGTCTTCACAAAGACCAATGGCCAATGAAGAATGATCAATGACAAATGAGCGATTTGTACTTCCGTATCATGGCCGTCCCTGCCATGGGCATCGGTAGTCTGTCGCTTTTTGCAGTCAGGCATCAAGATATCGATCGTTTGAGAAATACAGCCGTCTGGGAAGACTCCAGCGGCGCGAGTAGTTTCGTGTACCGTGCCCACTTGTCATCCTCCAGGCCAGCAAAGCAGAGCAGGAACTGGTCTGACGGCCAAGACGCTTCAAATGGTTCATCGTCGAGGACATCGTAGTTCGGCTGTATGTAGATCGTACCTTCTGGCACGTCGGCGCGAAAATAGTCGCCCCCGCGGAAGGAGCTGTCATGCAACTCGAAGCGCACGTTGAGCAGTTCACTTATAGACGCGGCGGCGTGCTGTAAGCTCTGTGACCGCAAACCGTACTTCAACATTACTGTAGCTCCTGATACGGTGCGCCCCGCTGGCGCAATGCCTCTTCTGACTCGTAGATCATGAAGTTCACAGGTCTTCCCGCTTGCTGAGAAAGCCGCCGCGCCAGCTTGTCCAGCCCAAGTGCCTTGAGTGCTTCGGGATCCAGCGGCCCTGTACGCATGCCCTTCCCCCTCAGTTCGATTCCCAGCTCCTTCGCCTTGGCAAGCAGGTTCTTGCCCACTATCGCGACATCAAAATCGCTCGTTCTACCGACATCGAATGCTGCTCCTGTCAAGAAGCTCTTCCCGGTGATGGCGCTGCCCCCAAGAAACGCCTGCACACCTTCTCCGGCTACTTCTCTTAGGCCGCTGGAAACGGCTTTGCCGAACTGCTGAAATTGACCGACACTGGTGAACCCGTATGGCAATTGAGAACCGGTCACTAACTCGGCGGCCGCCGCAGTAGCCTCCTGGCCGGTTGGGGAACCTAAGAACTGCGTGGCCCAGACATATGCTTGCTGACCGTAGCGCGAAGCCGCTTGACCAGCTTGTGACCCCCACCGCTGAATCGCGGCGGCAGCCCTATCCGCATATGGGGCTGCACGTTGCGCCAGCTGTTGCAAATAGATGAGGAACTGCGCGTACCTACCGTCAGAGTCACCGTAGGCAAGTGGGTTGTTTATGGCATAAGTATAGCCATTCCAGTTCTGCGGATTGCTCAGGAACTGATTGAGCTCGTCGCCGTCTGAGGATTCAAGGATCGGACTAAACGGATCTGGGCTCGTGAACCTCCCTTGTGCCCCGCTGTAATAGCGGGCGACGAAGTAATCCAGTCCGGACTCGTGATCCCTTTCTTTGCCGGTGAATCGCTGGCGCGTTGAATCGGCGGCGGGGTAACCGGGAACCGAGGAACGGCCACCGACGCTAGCCGGAATTTCCTCGCCGAAGGGCAGGTAGTCATACCGTTTCTTGACCGCGCCGGCGTCATCGGTAATGACTCTCGTGCTCCCCAGATGATCGGCAGTCAGGTAGCCTGTGCCCGAGGTTTCTGACGGCGGAAGATCACTGCGCTCGTGCACCAACTGTCCCGCCGCGTTATAGATGAAAACCGTCGCGCCCAGAGCCTCGACTTTCTTGACCCGGCGCCCTTCGCCGTCATAGTGGTAGGTCGTGGTCCCGTTGTGGCTCTTTTGCCTGTTCTCCAGGTCGTAGGTGTACGTGTTGCCGGTCCCATCTTGCGTCAGATTTCCGGCCGGATCGTACTGACAGCCAAGCAGCCTGTTGTAATTGGCATCGAATGCGGACTGCGATTGCGGCGTCAGCGCCGGATCACGCACGTAGGATCCGGGATTTACCCACCGGTTCCCGTACCGGTCATAGCCATACGTCTGCGACCAGGATCCGATCTCATCAGCCTGCTGCAATCGGTTCAGAGGATCATACGAGTAGCTTTGCTGCTTGCTGAAGCCCGTTGCCGTGATCGTCTGACTGAGCACGTTCCCATTGTTGTTTGTAGTGCCGTAGGAATAATCCAGGCTTAACAGGCTGGTGCTCGTGCTGGTGGCTCCCAGGCCGATCTGTATCGGCTGCAGCCGATTGTTGAAATTCGTGTGCTCCCACAGACCGTTTCCCAACCGGACCGATCTGACTGGCCCGTGCGAGGCGTAGGCGAGCGAAGAGGCGTAGGCCTTGCCGGCTTCTCCCGCCTTTTGGCCTGTGACGCTGCTGATTCTTCCCGCCATATCGTAACCTGTCGTGATGATTCTTCCCGAGGGATAGGTCTGTGACGTCATCCCACCGGCCAGGTTGTAGGCATAGCCGAAGAGATACTGCCTTCCATCGGTCACTTGAGAACTGCGCTTGACGCGGCCGAGCGCATCGTACTCGTCATAGCCGTAACTGGAGACCGTCGAGCTCACCGAAGTCAAACGCCCCTTCGAGTTTGTCACTGCCGGCGCATCGTAGACAAGGGTCACCAGCGGCGTGCCGTCCGTGTAACTCCGGCTAATGACGCGGTTCAGCTCGTCGTAGTTGTAGGTTATCGTTCCCCGAACGCCGGTCTTGTGCTTCAGGTTACCATTTCCGTCATAGTCGTAGCCTACGCTTCCGCTTTCGGGATTGATCGCGCCAGCCAAGCGGCTGAGCGAGTCGTAACTGAAGCTGCGGGTCTGTCCCGCTTGTTGCACCATCGTCAGGTTATCAAGCGCGTCATACCGGTAGGCGGTCAGGTGCGCCTGCCCCGCCGGGTCTTCTGTGACACCGGTGAGGCGCCCCAGGGCGTCACTCACGCTCCGCCGGCTCTTGCCTGCCTGGTCCGTCACTAATGCGGCATTGGCGTCGTAAGAAGTTCTCACCGTGCCCGTGCTGATCGCGTTTGCGCCCCAGGGAGGGGGCAACCCCCCGCCTGCGAAGGTCTGTACCTCCACGATCCGTCCCCCGCCATCGAGCGTTGTCCGCGTCCAGCCCATCGTCGACTCGTCGCCAGATCCCATCGAACTCCCCGCCCGATACGGATTGGAAACGAGCTCGAGCCGGTTGGGAGCGGCGAAGGCGTAACGCGTCTGCACCTCGATCCCCGCCGTCTCATCGTAGGCGCTTTCCAGCGTTGGATTTTCCAGTTGCTGCCTTAGCCGAATCCGGCCCAGTGGATCGTAGTGCTCCACGGTCGTCAGCCGGCCATCCCCGGTGGTATTCAAGTCGCGCCGCACGATCACGCGACGCTCCGTGTCGGAGTACTCCGTCGAAGTGCGCCGCTCCAAAGCGGTCAGGTAAGCCTCCTGAATCAGGGTGGGACGCCCAAACACGTCATAGCTGGTTCGTGTGGTGACGTTGTTGTCGGCGTCTGTCTGCAAGCTGACTAAGCCCGTACAAAAGTCATGTTGCAAATTCGTAGTGCGCTGGACGGCGGTCCGGTACGCTGTCTTGGTCTGCGTGACATACAGATCCGAAAACCCATTGATCGCGCCGTAGATGAACTGAGTCTGGATGCCACGAGCATCCGTAGTCAGAACGCGGTTTCCCGAAGCGCTGTACTGATGAGAGACCGCGATCGAATTGGTCGAGCCTAACGGACGCGTCAGCGGCCCTTTCGTGTCATCCCATCTTCTCTCTTGAGTCAGGTTCCCCGTCGCCGACGGGTTGTCGTAGAAGGACTCGGTGCGCGAGAGAGTTTGACCGAGCTCATTGCTGACTTCGCTCGACTCGATGGCGCTGCGCAGAGGCGGGGAGCTGGGGTTATAGTACGCGTTGACATGGTCCACCGTCGATGAAGAGTCCGGCGCAGGATTGTAGTACGTGTTGAGTGTAAGCTTCCGGAGCTGCGTTCCCGGGGGAATTCCCATGGGGCGCCCCAGCGTGTCGCGCGGCACACTGCTGTACTGCACCCAGTCGTACTCGGCCAGGCGGGTCAGATTGCCATTCTTGTCGTAATTGAAATCTTTGATCGCGGTCTTGGCCGGATTTCCCAGGGAGTCCCTCACCGACGTAAACTCGGTCTTGACGTAGGGGTTTGCCGGAAGGTTGGGGCCAACCCCAGGAGGCGGGTTGCGGTTCCAAAGCCGTTCGACCAACCTTCCGTCAGGGTGCTCGGTCTTATAGACCATACCGCGGGACCAATAAGTTCCTGACCTGCTAATGTGGTCGCGCAGCACGCCTCCGTCCGGGGTGGAAATGGTAAATTCCTCGTCACCGCTGTTACCCGAATACAGCCAGGTTTCGGTCGTCGGAGCGGAAACGCCGTCATACTCACGCAAGTAGGTCAGATCCTTGCGTGTTGGCGCATTATCGATGACTCTTCTCCAATGAATCGAGTCAGCGCCATCAGCGCGATACTGATATGTGGCTTGAGCTCCGGATGGAAGCCTCAAGAGACTCAATTCACCCCATCCCGGATTCGCTGCGGCCGGATTGTATTCGAAGGCGTAAGCTAAGGACCCCGCTTGCGGGGGGAGAGAAATCTCGCTGATCACGCTCAGGGGCCGGGTGAGAGTCCGGCTGACCGCATCATACGCGAAATAGAACTTGCTTACGGACGCAGTCGTCCAGTGAACGTTCCATATCAGCTGTTCGTTGCCGGTGCCCCAACCATAAACCGAGTCTTGCCCGGGCGCGGAGCCATATTCGACAATCACGGAACGTCCCAGTTGATCGATGATTTGGGTCGCGGGGTGTGTGTTGTACGTGATGTTGCGAAATTCGACAAAGTTGTCGTTCCGGTCGTAAATGCGCTGCGGCGCATTTCCTCCGGTGATCCGCCGGCCGTCATTAAGATACAGCGTCCACGGATTGTTGCTCCACACATTATCCGTATCGTGCTCGATGACCAGCTTCAGGTAGCTGCCGTCGGTGCTGTAATAAGTCATCGGGGAGGTCAGGCTGCCGCCACATACGCCAAACCCGTCGGGCGAAATGTTGAAGTAACCGTCCGCGAAGAAATCCGAGAAACCCCGCGGCCGAAACTCGCGCACGCTGCCGTCGGGGAAACTCATCTTCAGCTTCAAGATGTTGTCGCTACCGGGGTCCGAGCAGTTGACAGGGCTGCTCTGGTCATGGAACAAACGGTTGTCCAGGCGCAATTCGTAGCTAAGAGCGTAACGCCAGCCGCCGTCCGGGCTTTGCACGATCTCGTTCACGTCTCTGGGGGTAGGACCGGTCCGATCGATCCAGGCAAAAGTGTCCCACAGCTTGCTGTTGTAGTAGACACTGATCGCCGGACCGGGAGCTCCGCCTCGTCCCGATGGGAGCGACACCAAAGGAATCCGGAACATCAAATTGCCGTTTCCCGTGTTGATAGTCTCCAGATCGGTCAGCGCGTAGGAGCCCGCGGGATGAAACCCTCGCTGCGGGATCGTATCCTGCTGCGCCGGGACGGCGGTTGTGGCAAAGAGCACGAACAAGAGCGTGCGCCAGCCCAATCCAAACCTGGAAGTCACACAGCCGATCCAATCAATCCTATCCCTCTTCATTTGGGTTGCCTCGCTGCATAGATTCTTTGTGTCTTCGTGTCTTCGTGGTGGAGTGCGGTGAAACAGAACTCACCGCAAAGACACCAAGGAAAGAAAGGCCGCATGAATTGACCGACACTTCCGATTGCGCCAGTGCTCAAGGGGCGCGGAAGAGCCCGTCACTTTGCTGCCGGTCCGATAATGGCCGACGTGACCGTGAGCGTGAAAACTGCCTTACCATTCTCCAGCCGAACAATGCGGCCCGGCACCGATTGACCGTCGCCCCGTTGCCAGAGGCCTATTTGAACTTCCACGTCCGGCCCAGACGAGCCCCGATTGGACTGATAACGCACCCGCTCCAGCAGAAGCGTGTCGGAGCTCAGATAGTAAAATTTCGGCTGCAGGCGAACCGGGCCGCCGAGTTGAATGGCATCCGTCACCTCGTAAACGTCGTAATAGGTACCCGTGTAATAGGCGGCCCGTCCGTCATCCAACCGGAAGCGACTGCCCAAAAAGCGAGTCGCGAGCCCATGGGCCTGTCCCAGAAAGAAGTGCTCGGGCAAGTCATAGAAGAGAGTTTCCACCAACGCCTCCTCCTGCCGGGTCGGGGCCCCCACCAAACGCCGGCCATCGAAAAGAAGAACTCGCAACCGGCTCTCGATGCGCAGCCGGCCGGGAAACTCCCACACAATCTGCAGCGGAATCCCCTCGACTTGGGAGGCGGTGTGCAGGGTACCAAGGAGGGTGACCCGTTCCTTGCCGGCTCGTTCCAGGCGGTCGCCGAAAACCGTAAGGGCCTCCCGCAGGCGCGATCGCAGCTGGCCGCGGCAAAGATAGGCTGTTCCGTCCTGCCTGGCCGATTGGGCAGTCAAATCGAGCTGAAATGATTGAACTAGATCTGCCAGCAAGGTCAACAGCACGATCCTGCGGACGGAGCGCCTTATTCGCACTCGTAACGAGTAACCTTCACCCGCTCCGCCGAGCGACCTTCGTTTCGCGCTAATCTTTGCGCCCATCGTCCCAACCGGCTTTTGTTTCAACCTCGCAACCAGCGCCCTACGCAGCGTAGTCATACGAGACGCTCCTATGGCACTTCCGTAGCCACCAGTTTGCCGCCGACATAGATGTATTCCTTCCTTAGCGTCACGGGTGAAGCTGCGACGGCAAACGAGAATGTCGTCGAGCCTCCGGCCGCGGAAAGTGTGACGGTCGCGACACCCGCCGGCGCGCTCGACGCTATGTTGAACGTTACCGTCGCGGCATTGCCCGCGCCGTTGTTACTCACGTTGCTGAACGTCAGGCCGGACCATCCTGTCGAAAGCGTCACGCCGCAGAGATTGGTCCCGCTCACGGTGACCTCCACACCCGCGTCTGCCGCGCCACTGTTGGGCGAGACCGAGGTCACTACCGGCCCGGCCGGCGGATTGATCGTCACGGACGCTGAAACCGTAACCCACGCCGTGTTGAGCGTGTTCTTGACGGCCGTGAAGACGTAATTCCCCGGCTTCGCGCAAAGGCCGGGCCAGATGTCCGCTTGCCCGTTCGGGCTCTCCGGGCTCACCGCAACCAAGCTTGACCAGCCGGACATTGTCTGCACCGACCCTCCGTTGATCGTGTACTGCACGTCGAGCGTCACTCCGGCGCCGTTTCAGCTCCCCTGACCGGCGGTGACAGCCGCCGGGCTGACGGAAAGCGACGCCGGCTGAGGCGGACGGACCCGGAAGGTGACCGCCGGGCTGAGCGCGACCCAGTCGGAGCGCAGCCGGTTCTTCATCGCCGTGAACGTGTATGTCCCCAGCATGTCGGAGTGGTTCAGGCAATAGCGCCACTGCCCGTTCGCATCCAGCGTCGTGCTCCAGACAGGCTGCGCGACCCCATTTAAAGTGTATTGCAGGTCGATCATCATGCCGGCGCCGTTGCCCACAGTGATGAAGTAGCAGTCGTTGCCCGCATATCCCTGGCTCACATTGAAGCTGAGCGATGTGGGCTGGCGCGGGTTGATCACAAGCGCGACAGAGGCCGAGCGTGTCAGCCCGCCTCCCGTGCCCGTGACGGTGAGTGTGAAGGAGCCGGTGGATGCGGTTGAGGTGGTACTGACGGTCAAGGTGGCGCTCCCTCCCGGAGACACCGGATTCGCGCTGAACGACGCCGAGGCCCCGGAAGGGACCCCGCTCACGCTTAAAGAAACAGAAGAGGTGAAGCCATTAATTCCCGAAACCGTGACCGGCCAGCTTGTCGACTGTCCCTGGTTGACGGTGCGCGAAGCGGGGCTCGCGGAAAGGGAAAAATCCGGCCGGGGCGGAGCCGTGACTGTAACGGAGGCCGACACAGACACCCAGGCCGTAGTAAGGGCGTTTCGGACCGCAACGAAAGTATAGGTTCCGGTGACAGTGGCCGAGCTCGTGCAGATATAGGCCCGGCCGTTCGCATCGAGCGAAGGCCAGTCGATGATCGTCTGTACTGGACCGCCGTTGAACGTATATTCGAGGTCCAGGGTCATGTTGGCGCCGTTGCCCACGGTCATCGTGTAACACTGGCCCTGGTTCAGAGTGCTCGGGCTGATGGAGAGAGATGTCGGCTGCGACGCCTGCGCAAAAGCGCGCAGCGGAACCAGCGTGAACAGCACCCAACCCAGGATAAAACGGCGCGATCGGCGAGATATTCGCATGGTGCAAACTCCAAAGTCGTTAAGGTTCGTTCAAAGGCCTCTTTCGCGCATACCTAACGGCGGTCGGCCGAAATGATCCAAAAATTCTCACTTGGGGGAGATGTATTTTTGCGGTTGACGGAAAACCCTTCGTGATTCTTCGTGTCTTCGTGGTGCATCGGGCGCAGTCTTTACCGCGAAGGCGCAAAGAATCGCGAAGGGTTTGGTGGGTGGGGTGTGACGACTCGCGCGGTGCTTCTCAATCAAAGCGAGAGGATGAGAACTCCCGCGACCACCGTCAGGATCGTGAGCGGCGCACCGACTTTGAGGTGCTCGAGAAATGAGATCTCGACCTCCTCCTTGGCCGATTCCAAAACAATGAGATTCACCACCGATCCGATGATGGTCAGATTCCCGGCCAATGTGGAAGCCATAGCCAGCAGCAACCAGAGGCGGTCCGGCGCGGGCTGCGTTTCCACCAGCGGCACGTAGAGCATCACTGCCGGGACGTTGCTCACCAGGTTCGACAGGAACGTCACTGCTCCCGCCAGACCCAGCGCAGAACCAAGAGTATGCCCTTCCAGAAGAAACCTCGTTCGTTTGAACAGCAGGTCGGTCAGTCCGGAGATCTGGACGCCTCGCATGACTACAAACAGGCCGGCAAACAGGAAAAGAAGCGTCCAGTCCACCTCCTGAAGCGCGCGACGCGGTTTTCGGCTTCCTGCAAGGATGACGACCGAGGCCAGCGCCATCGCCACAGCGGGAGGATGGTAATTCATGCACAGGAGGAGAAACATCGCGATGCCCGCGCCCAGGGAAACGGCCAGGAGCCAGCGCTGAATCTTCGCGGGATTCCGCGGAGGCGGCACCCTCAGAGGCAGCCTGTTAACCTCCTTGCGATAGACAAGCGCAATGAGAAGGAACGTCAGAAGAAGGCCGAGAGCGCTCACCAGCCACAGCCGGCCCGTAAATTCGAGGAACGGCATGCGCGATCGGATGCCGATCAAAGCGTTCTGCGGGTTTCCTATGATCGTGGCGACGCTCCCTATGTTTGCGGATGTCGCAAGCGCGATCAGGTAAGGAACCGGGTTTAATCGAAGCCTCTTGGTCACGCGGACGATCACGGGCGCATAGATCAAACAGACCGTGTCGTTCATGAACAGCGCCGAGAGAATCCCCGACGATCCCACAGTGAGGCCCAGGAGCATGAGAGTGCTCCGAGCCCGGCCTATGATCCAGCGCTCCAGAACCTCGAAGAATCCGGAAAGCTCGAGGTAGGCAATGAGAATCATCATCCCCAGAAGGAAAAGAATCGTATCGAGATCAATGGCTTGATACGCCTGCTCCAGAGACAGAACGCCAAATGCCACCATGCCCACCGCCCCAAGAAGCGCCCCTGAAGGCCGATCGATATGGATCCTGGGGATCCCCTGAATGCCGAGGATGATATAAGTGGCAACGAAAATGGCCCCTGCGGCCAGCATGGAGTTATCAGACATGGTTAGGGCCCGTCAGGAAATAAGGTGTGCATTTTGGCGCGAGCGCCGGGCGGGCAGATGCAAGGCGCCGCGACGCAGGCGATGTGGTGACATCGTCGAGGAGCGGCAACGCCGCAGATGCCCGCCCGCCGCCGCGCCCTGTACACCTTATTTCCTGACGGGCCCTTAATTCATCGATTGTAGAAAGACCGGCCACGAATTCCACGAAATTCCACGAATTTTTTGCTCACTGCGCCCCTGCAACACAGGAATTTTTTCCGGAGCTGTCGGGCAACTGCGATTCAGACAGTGACCCTGGAGCGGCAAGACGTCCTGTTTCACCGCGGAGACACGGAGGGCACGGAGATTTCACAGAGGCATCAGGGTTCTCCGTGCCTCTCCGTGTACTCCGTGTCTCCGTGGTGAGTAAAGCGCTTGAATTCTTCTCGAGCTTGCCTTCTCGCAACTCGTCGGGCTCGTAATGGCTCTGTGGGCAAGCTAAAGCTTGAACTCCGAACGAAACCCCAAAAACGACGAGGATTTGCTTGAATGAAACGGTATCGCAGCCTAGTATTGAAGGGTTTTGGAGTCGACAGTGAGCAAGATAGGATTTATCAGCCTGGGATGCCCGAAGAACCTGGTCGACAGCGAGGTGATGCTGGGCCTCCTGCAGAAAGCCGGCCACACCGTAACCACGGACAAGTCTGAAGCCGACGTCATCATAGTCAATACCTGCAGTTTCATCGAGAGCTCAAAGCGCGAGTCGATTGAAACAATCCTCGAGATGGCTGAGCTCAAGAAGAGCGGCCGGTGCAAACGGCTCGTCGTCACAGGATGCCTTGCCGAAAGGTATCCCCGGGAAATCCGGTCCGAACTGGTGGAAGTGGACGCCATCCTGGGGACCAATCAGATCGAGGAAATTACCCGCGCAGCCGAGGGAGGAATAGTCCTGCCTCCGGCTTCCTTCGGCCGGAGCGACGCAGACCTGTACCTGTACGATCACACGACCCCACGCGCGCGTGCCACTCCCAGCTACTCGGCTTATATGAAGATCGCGGAAGGTTGCGACCACACCTGCGCTTTCTGCATAATTCCGAAAATCCGCGGGCCGTTTCGAAGCCGCAGCGTCCCCTCCCTGGTGGAGGAAGCACGCAGACTGGCATCTGACGGGGTAAAGGAAATCATCCTCGTATCGCAGGACACGACAAGCTTCGGGCAGGACCTGGGACTGACCGACGGTCTGGCGCGGCTCCTGGAGGCTCTGGCCAAAGTGGAAGGGTTACGCTGGATACGATTTCTGTACATCTACCCCACGATGGTCAGCGACAGGCTGCTGGGAGCGATGGCCTCCCACGAGAACATTTGCAGGTATATGGACATGCCGCTGCAGCACGCGAGCGCGCGCATGCTGAAAACGATGCGGCGCGGCGGCAACCGCGAGACCTTGACCAGGCTGGTTGAACGCATTCGCAGTGGAGTCCCGGGAGTGACTTTTCGCACGACCATGATTGTTGGGTTTCCCGGGGAAACCGAGCAGGACTTCCAGGAGCTGAAGTGCTTTTGCAGCGAGATGGAGTTCGATCGCCTAGGTGTCTTTACATACTCCGACGAGGAAAACACGGCTTCTTATGAGCTCCAGCCGAAAGTCCCCGCTCGAACCGCCGAGCGCAGGCGGCGAGAGCTGATGGAGCAGCAGGCCCGGATCGCGGCCAGAAAGAATCGGCGCCTTGTGGGAAAGAAACTTCCCGTCTTGATCGAAGGACCCTCCCAGGAAAGCGCTCTCCTTCTCCAGGGCCGGCTGGAATCTCAGGCGCCGGAGATCGACGGCGTGTGTCTGATCAATGACTCCGAGGCCGGAAAGGTCTGTCCAGGCGACTTTCGGACCATTCAGATAACTCAGGCCTTCGAGCACGATCTCCTGGGAGTTATCGTAAGCTGAATTCTGGATTGCGGATTGCGGATTGAGAAAATCCGCTCGGTCTTTCAATCCGCAATCCGCAATCCGAAATCTGCGAGAGCGTATGAAAAAAATCCGCTGTCCTAGGTGCAGGAAGGAGGCAACATGGGAGGGTAACCCCTTCCGCCCGTTCTGCAGCGAACGCTGCAAGCTCATCGACCTGGGCAATTGGGCCGGAGAATCCTACCGCGTGCCGACAAGAACACAGGAAGAAGAGGAAGACGGTTTGCCGGAAACCGGCAAGAGTACAGTCCATTGACGAAGCGTCGCCTCGCGCTCTTCCTGGCCAGCGGTTGCTACCTGGGCCTGATACCCGGCGCGCCCGGTACCTACGCGGCAGTCGCCGCGACGTCCGCCTACTATCTCACCTATCGCGCGGGCCACAAGATTTTGCCGGAACTGCATCTGAGTGTCATCGGTCTGATTACCGTGATCGGCGTGCTGGCTTCGTCGGAAGTGGCCCGGGCTTCTGGAAAAGAAGACCCGCAGATCGTCGTCATCGACGAAATCGCCGGGCAGCTTCTGGCATTTCTCTTTCTCCCGGTAAATCTCCTGAACCTGCTGCTGGGCACGCTTCTTTTCCGCGTGTTTGACATATGGAAGCCTTACCCTGTGCGCAAACTCGAGCTTCTGGGGAATGGCGTGGGAATCATGGCAGACGACCTGCTCGCAGGAGTTTACGCCAACCTCGTCCTTCAGGTAATCCTCTTGGTGTCTTCGCGTCTTTCGTGGTAAGGAGAACTCCACCACGAAGACACGAAGACGCAAAGAATCACGAAGGGTTTCCGCCGGTATGAAAGCCGAGATTATCGCAGTCGGATCCGAGTTGCTGACGCCATACTTCCAGGACACTGGTAATCTTCAGCGGCGGTCTCGGTCCGACCGAGGACGACCTCACGCGCGCCGCGGTAGCGCGAGTGCTGGGGTGTCATCTTGTCCTTGATACATCAATCCTGGAGGGAATCGAGCGAAAATTTGCCAGCCGTGGCTACTCTATGCCGGACATCAACAAGCGCCAAGCTCAAGTGCTGGTGGGGGCCGAAGTGCTGGAAAACTCAAGGGGCACGGCGCCGGGGCTGTGGCTTGAAGAGAAGGGAGTCTTCATAGCGCTTCTCCCGGGCCCTCCGCGCGAGATCAAACATATGTTTCAAACCGAGGTCCTGCCTCGGCTCCAAGCGCTGGGCGGCGGCAGACGAGTGGTACGGAAGACCTTCAGCATCGCGGGGATGACGGAGTCTGAAGTCGATGCGCGCGTGGCGCCGATCTACAAAACCTACGATCGGGTTCAGACCACGATCCTGGCCGGTACAAGCCATATTTCGCTGCATCTGTCCCGATGGCTGGATCCGGGGGAAGAGCCATCGGATCTCATCGAGCTCGCGTCCAGGATACAGGAAGCCCTGGGAAGCGCGATCTTCACCACCGAAAACGAGCCTATCGAGGCCGTCGTGGGCCGAATGTTGCGGCAGGCGGGAAGCTCCCTGGCGGTCGCGGAATCCTGCACGTCGGGTATGGTCGGCGCGTACCTCACCCGCATACCCGGCAGCTCGAGCTACTTCTCAGGGGGCGTCCTCTGTTACAGCAACAAGGCAAAGACAGACCTGTGCCGCGTGCCCGAAGAAACGCTCGAACGCCATGGCGCGGTAAGCGGAGAGACAGCGGAGGCCCTGGCCCGAGGAGTTCGACAGGTTCTTGGCAGTGCGATTGGATTGTCCGTAACCGGTATTGCAGGTCCGGACGGAGGCTCCGCAGAGAAGCCCTTGGGATTGGTTTTCGTGGGCCTATCGGACGACAATCGGGACCTTCACATCCGGAGGATCCTGCCAGGCGACAGAGATGCGGTCCGCGAACGGGCCGCCTTCTTCGCGCTCGCGTGCCTGCGCCGGTTCCTGATGCCGGAGAGCGCCGCCGGGAAACCGTGAGAACGTTTGTCGCATTGCCCATTCCCCAGGAGTCCCAGAAGGCGCTCGACGAAGCCCAGGAGCCACTGCGCGCCACAGGAGCCGATGTGCGCTGGACTTGCGCCGCATCCATTCACCTTACACTGAAGTTTCTCGGCGAGATCGATCCCGAAATGCTGCCGGGAATCACGGGAGCGCTGAGAGAATCGGTCCAGGCGCACAGGCCTTTTACGCTTTGCCTCCGCGGGCTGGGCGCGTTTCCCGGCTTGCGCTCCCCGCGCATAGTCTGGTGCGGCATCGAAGGAGAGACTCACAAGCTGGAAACGCTGCAAAAAGATGTCGAAAACGTTTGCGGGCGGTTCGGGTTTCCTCCGGAAGAGCGCGCCTTCCATCCCCACCTGACACTCGGCAGGGTGCGGGGCAAAAGAAATTTACACCGCCTCGTGGAGTGTATTAAAATCACGAGCGTGCGTGAGACCTCGTTCGAAGTCAACGGGATTAACGTCTACAAGAGCACATTGAAACCGGACGGCGCCGTCTATGACGTGTTAGAAAGACTCCCGTTGGGAAGACTGGAAGGCAGTAGGCAGTAGGCAGAAAGCAGTGGGCAGGAGGCACGGCGAAGTTTAGTCTGCCTTCTGCTTTCTGCCTTCTGCTTTCTGCCTTCTGCTTTCTGCTTTTTAGGAGGTAGTATGGCAATCAGCAAGGAACTGTTGGCAATTCTCGCATGCCCCTTGTGCAAGGAAGAATTAAAGCTTACTCAAGATGGCAATGGCCTCAAATGTGTGAAATGCCACCGCGTTTACCCCATCCAGGATGACGTTCCCGTAATGCTTGTCGACAAGGCCACCATTGAGGAGCCCTGACTTCCCAATTGACGATTGACGAATGAAAGAATCAGATCCGGCGAGTCTTCAATCGTCCCTCAGTCCGGATCTGCTCCGTCAGGAACTCCAGCGCATTCCCCGGCTCCTGTTAATCCGCCTGAGGTCCCTCGGCGATTCGATCTTATCCCTGCCGTTGCTCGAATCCCTGCATTGCTGGCGGCCTGATCTCGACCTCGACGTGCTCAGCGAAGCCCCGTTCGCCGCCGTTTTCTCCAACCATCCTGCCGTCCACGAGACTCTGATCCTGCGCCCGCGTGCGTGGCCCGGCCGCGAAGGATGGACGCGAACGGCCGTCCTCAAAGAGATCCGCCGGCGCCGGTATCCGGTGGTGTTGAATCTGCATGGCGGCACCACCTCCATGATTTTCACGCTGGCCAGTGGCGCGAGGCTGCGCATCGGTCAGAAGAATTACCGAAACGTCTGGGCTTATAACGCCCAGCTCCCTCCTTCCAACGAAGTCTGGAATCGAAAGGACCTTCACACGGTGGAGCATCAAATGACCCTGCTCCGCTGGGCGGGGATTCCTGTCCCCCTGGAATTGGAGGGTAGGCTCCACATCGAGCCGAAGGCCCGAGCACAGGCGCAGGAGCGGCTGCAACGGTCCGGAATCGAACCGCAGAAATACGTGTTGGTTCACCCCACTGCGACGCTCTTTACCAAGCAATGGCAGGAGGGGAACTTCGCCCAACTCGCAGATGAACTGAGCGGGCGCTTCAACCTGCCTGTGATCTTCACTTCGGCCAGGAACGAAGAACGCACGTTGACCCGGATCGCCTCGACCGCCCGGCGGAAGCATCTCTACTGGTCAGATCTGGCGCTGGCCGAGCTTTTTGCCGTGATCGAAGGCTGCAGCCTGTTTGTCGGAAACGACAGCGGGCCGGCTCACGCGGCGGCTGCGCTAAAGAAGCCCATGGTTGTGGTCTGGGGCTCTTCCAACTCTGTCGCATGGCATCCGTGGAGGACCAATTACGAGCTGGTGCGGTCCGATTTCCCCTGCATGCCCTGTCCCGGCTATACCTGCCACGCTTTCGGGAGGCCCAGGTGTATTCTCGATATTCCCGTCGACCGCGTTCTGCTGGCCTGCGAAAGAATCCTGCCCGGTCATAGCACCGAGTAGGAATGAAACCACCGATGAACACAGAGCAGCCCAGCCGCAACCAAAAACTTGGCGATTCTTTGCGTCTTCGCGCCTTCGTGGTAAAGGCCGGACCCAATCCACCACGAAGACGCGAAGACACGAAGAACGATTTGAAACTTCTCTATGCGAGGGCGCGGATGCCGGCGGTGAGCTCCTCGGGCGTTACCGAAGCTGTGCCCAGCTTGCCTACCACGATGCCGGCAGCAATATTGGAAAGAACCGCGGCTTCCAGGACGGTGAGTCCTGCCACGAGACCCAGGGCGAGAGTGGAAATGACCGTATCCCCGGCTCCTGTGACGTCGAAGACTTCCCGGGCCACGGTGGGAATGTGCGTAACGCGGGAGTCTCCTTCAAACAGGGCCATTCCCTCTTCGCCTCGCGTCACGAGCAGATGGGGAATGCCCGTCTCCCGGAGAATTCTCCTACCCGCACGCACCAGGTCGCGAGTATTTGAGATGCTGATCCCTGACGCGCGTTCCGCCTCGAACGTATTCGGAGTGATGACCGTTGCGGACCGGTAAGCCGTCAGATTCTTGAGCTTCGGATCGACGCAGACGATCTTGCGCGCGGCTCTGGCCAGCCGCAGCGTCTCCCTCAGGAGGGCGGTCGAGATCAGGCCCTTGGCGTAGTCCGAAATGATCACGGCATCGACCTTGTCCAGGCTGGACTGGAAACGAGCCACGAGCTTCTTCCGGGAATCGGAAGAGAGCGCGTTGCTGTCTTCGCGATCCGTACGGCAGACCTGCTGGTGATGCGCGATTATTCTTGTCTTTACGCTGGTCACCCGATTTTCGTCGACAATCAACCCGTGGACGGGCGCTCGCAGAGCGCGAAATTCCTCGAGCAATTTCCCGCCTTCGGGATCCTTGCCCACAACTCCCAAAGGGACGGGAGAGGCGCCCAGATTGCGTATGTTGGCGGAAACATTCGCGGCGCCTCCCAGACATGTCGTCTCTTTGCGTATCTCGACTACCGGTACGGGTGCTTCCGGGCTGATGCGCCTGACGGATCCCCATATGAAGCGGTCCAGCATTACGTCGCCCAGGACGAGAATCCGTTTGCCGCGGAATTGCTTGACCGCCTCAATCAGATGGCTCTTGTCACAGTTGTATCTCCCGACAGACATCCGCCGTCTCATTGTGGGAAAGGAACCCAGAACCAAGGAGCGAGAAGCATCTGCGGGTAATCCGTCAGAAACTGTGCACAAATGAAACCACAGATGAACACAGATGAACACAGGTCCGTATCACTAAAGCCGAAAATCCTTTGCTGGCAGGAAAGGATTTCTCTTCGCGAAATCTTCGCGCTCTTCGCGGCTTCGCGGTGAATCCTGGGCTGGGCTTTCACCGCGAAGGCGCGAAGCACGCGAAGAAAACGCGAAGGACTTGAGTTTGGTTGCGGCTCTGCCGCTCTGTGCTTATCTGTGTTCCATCTTTGGTTTAGTTCGTGCTCTTGGTGCGGCTGCTTCATCCGGGAATGATTAACGACGGGCCGGGCGCGTCAAGCTCACCGCCGCGCGGCATGGTTCTGGCAAGAAAGTCCACATAGCTGGTAGCGGAATGCCGCTCTTGTATGTGGCTGGCGACCAGTCCGCGGATGAACTCCAGACAGTCCACGGCGTCTTCCAGTTTCAGGCGTCCCTGCTGCGGGCTGGGGGGATCTCGATACGTCTTCATAATCTCGCCCAGTCGCCTGCGCAGCATGTCTATTCTCAGGTTGCTGGAAGTGTGTTCGTAGAAGATCCCCTTCTCCTCGGTACGGTAGGTTCGGAGAAGCAATTCCACCGCTTCGGCAACTTCACTGTCGGTCAAGTTCCGGGAAGCGCGCCGCTCCTCGGCGAGAACATACTCCAGATGCGCGACTACCGGCTCGAAGCGGCTCAGGACACGGGCCCGCATCTGTTGTTTCATCGGGTCTGAAGTTCGCAGGTGGCGCGCGCTTTCGAGCTGGACTTCGTGGCTGCGCCCTGCTTTCAGATAGGGGCAGCTCTCCGGACAGTCGATTTCGAGAATGCGCTTCTCCCCGCAGCACTGGGCGCAAATCATCGCGTTCTTGGCGGGGCAGTGCCGCTTCCCTTTCCTCCGGTTGCAAAGGATGCATTTCATTTTAGGTGTCCAGAAAGGCTTATCTTACAGCGCGACTGAGCCGCAAACAAACACATTCACCGGGTTTTGGGAGAGAATTGGGGCCGGAAAGACTTGCCGAATTACACGAATTTTTTTGCTAACCGGCGATCTATGCCAAGGAAATCGCTCCAAATGAAAGCGCGTTCATCCGCCGGCCTGTCTTTTCGTGTAATTCGTGTAATTCGTGGCGAGTTTTTCCGGGTTTGGTTCGCCTCCAGGCCGCGCTCAGGGCAAGCCAAGGCCCGAACTCCGAACCTTCCCTCGGGAGCGACAGAACTCATTCAGGAATCTCTTTATGCTGGCGCGATCAGGATAGGCTTCTTCAGCCCTGCGGAATTCAGGAGGGTGGTGCCGCCCGCGCCCGTGGCCGTCTGTGCCCGAGAAAAGAATGTGCAACATTTCGTGATAGAGGATGTACGAGACCACGCCGCGCGGAACCCTCGGAGAATCCAGAACCGGGCTGATGGTAATGCTGTTATGGACCTCGTCAAAATGCCCCAGCCGGCTCCAACTGCGGCGGGGCCCCCAGCCCAACTGCTTGATGTGCAGCTGGTGATTGAAGTGCCTGCCGTTCAGCTCCTCAAAAATCTCCCGGAGCGCATGATGCCGGCCCTTGGAAGAATTTATCAGCTTGCGCCCTCGCTGCAGGCGCCGCCGTCGAAGCCCAGCCTCCAGTTCCGGGTCCCGTCGAAACTGCTCGTAGATTTCCTCCATGTCCCTGGGGGCGCGTCTTCGAAGCACCTTGCAGGCGAGCAGGACCGCGATCGCCTCCAGCACAGCACCCGGTGCATGACGGCAGTGGTCGCTGATGCGTATCGCCCACCCCTCCCCTTTCTTCCGGATCGTGTGAGTGAGACCCACGTAGGGGTAAAAGGAGGCAACCACTTCCGCCTCCCGAAACGACCGGAAGAAGTTGCGCAGAACCTGACGGCAAATCCGGCCAAGCTCGTCGGAGCTCCACCCTGATTGCGGATTGCCGATTGCCGATTGGGTATTGAATTCCATTTCGATTTCGGATTTCGGATTGCGGATTTCGGATTGTCAATCCGCAATCCGCAATCCTCAATTAACTCCCGGTGCTCTTGTATTGCCGGACGCCGCGATCCCAGACAAACAAAGCCAAAGCGACGACCGCAGCCGCAACCAGCGGTATCAGGTAGAACTCCCTCATGAACTCTTTCCGCCCCAGAAAACGGACTGTCGGGTAAAAGGAGGCAAAGGCAAAAGGAATGATCCAGTTCAACAGGAACTGGATGAAAGCGTTGTATATCGTGATCGGATACCGCCCAAAGGCGATCATGTTATAGACCGGCGGCGCTATCCCGATCCTGTCCTCGAACCAGAAATTCACGCTGCTGAGTATCACAAATACAAATATATAGATGACCGCTCCGCAAAAAACCAGAAGAGGAAACTCGATCAGATTGGTCAGGTCCCAGGGAATCCCGAGCTTGACGGAACAGTAACCAACAGCGGCCATCCCAATGATGATTTCCTGCAAGGATTCCAAGCGGAAGTTTTCAAACAACACCTGAAACAGCGAGTGCAGGGGGCGCAAGAGCACCCTGTCAAACTTTCCTTCCACGATATAGGCGTCGCCGAACTCGTAGAGGTTCAGGCTGATAATATTGAAAAGGCCCATCGGTATCAGAGAGAACCCATAAATGAAAAGAATCTCTTCGAATTTCCAACCCTGGAGATGCGGGATCCTGGTAAAAAGCACCAGCACGAACCCGTATCCCGCGATTGTGGCAAGGATGCTGGTAAAGGATGCGATCAGAAAATCGGCCTTGTATGCCAGACGGGTCTTGGCATATTGCCCCAGGTAATGCCACAGGATAACCAGAAGATCCTTCATGTTAAGGATTTCGGATTGCGGATTTCGGATTGCGGATTTTGAATTTGTCAATCCGCAATCCGAAATCCGCAATCACTACCCCCCCTGGATCGAAAGCCGGGCAATGGAGAACTTCCAATGCAGTCTGCCAAGCAAGTAGAGAATCGCCACCCAGACTGTCTGAATCCCGAGCGCCCGGACTGCCGCCGCTCCCGCGACTCTCCCGAGATAGATCTGGAGGGGAGTGTAGCTGACGTGCTGAAAGGGAAGATAGAACATGACTTCCTGCAGGCTCCTCGGGAAAAAAGCGATCGGAAGCAGCAGCCCGGACATGAATTCCATGATGAAGTATTTGGCCCGGATAATTCCCAGAATAGACTGCAGCTGCAAGGCGCATGTCCCGACCAGAAAGTTCAGCAAGGCAAATATAAACAGGGCGAGCAGGCAACTCATCGCAAACAGCAAACCTGACAGAAACGTGGCCGGCGGGCGCACAGGGTAGACAAAGCATAGGAGCGCCGCTATCGGGAGGGTAAACATCACAAATCGGAAACAGGATTCCCCTATCGTTTGAGACAGATACATCAGTTGTGTGTCGACAGGCTTGATGAGGTTTATGGCGATCTTTCCTTCAATGACTTCAGAGGCCATGTCGCGATCGATGTTGTTGAAGTAAAACGACCGAATGATCCAGCCGACAGCCACATAGGTCACGATCTGCCCCAAGTCGTATCCGGAGACGTCGCTGCTGGCGCTGTAGACCGAGCGCCAGATGAAATAGTAGACGGAGACGTTTACGAAGTAGGTAAGAATCCCCGTGAAGTATCGCAGGCGGTAAGACAGTATTTTAAGAAAGGCAACCCTCGAGAATTCAAAATAGACGAGCATTCGATTGCGGATTTCCGATTGCCGATTTCGCATTTCGGATTGCGGATTGCGGATTTTGAGATCCTCACTCGATTACCAGATTTCTCGCGGATTGTGGATTTGAAATCGATGTGCAGGACCTTCAATCCGCAATCCTAAAGG
>WNGG01001603.1_pt1 | contig 30837 bp, 22 predicted proteins | sample 5400661 | NCBI WGS metagenome assembly WNGG01 (sample SAMN13153372, study PRJNA577476) | soil metagenome | isolation source: 100 cm soil or saprolite under Garry oak tree replicate 1 | place: USA:California | collected 2016-06-15
CTCGCCGGTGACTATTGGCGTTCTACGCCTCGGCGGATATTTTCACACCGTGATGCCGACGGTAGAACCGTTGAAAAGCGACAAAGTAGTAATTCGACTACAGGATGCCGGGCAAAAAGCTGACTTCCTTTTGGCAGGATTCACAGGCCAGATTGATCCGGCGCAGCTGAACGCAACTATCAAGGGAGTCGAGGCGCAAGGACAATTTAAATATGACAAAAACTATAGTGTTCGCGCAAAGATTTTTGGACAAGAGTTTCGGCTTGCGCGTTTCCCTTCAGATATGACCTACCCTTTTCCCAGTATCTTAGTTTTCCGGGCTAAAACTGAGATATAAGTGGGATCATCGCCGGAGCCCCAAAAATCCATCGATTAGCGGGGAGACTCCGCGCTTCAAGGTTACGGCCTGCGAAAACATTAACGTACCAAGAGACTTCGATGTGCACATCGGCCACATCGAAGGGCGTCAAGGTTTTCTTGTTCACGAGCATGAGGTCCATACCAAAGTTTCGAAGTGTCTCTACCACCTCCTCCCACCGCGCGCCGGCTTGCTTTAAGCCATAGGGCCAGAACTCAAGCAATAGCTTGATCTCCGGATTTTCCTGGATCACGCGTTTTGCCCCGCGCAGGGCATGAAGCTCAAACCCTTGGATATCCATTTTGATCAAATCGACACGTTCGCCGGTTTTGAAGTAATCCTCGAGCGCTACCATTTCGATTGGAACGGCACGGCGCGAGTCTCCTTCCGCCGCGTACGCCCGATGATCGACGTTTAGATTATCCGAGAGATAGAGTTCGGACCTGCCACTCCGCTCTCCCACTGCAGCTTGGGACAACCGCACATTTGCGAGCTTACGCGTGGCAGAATGCAATCGTCTAAAATTCTCGGGCGAAGGCTCAAATGAATGGACGACGCCGTTTGGACCGACACAGCGGGAGAGAAATTCGGAGTAAATTCCAATGTTGGCCCCGGCATCTACCACGACGGAGCCCGGAAACAAGACCTGCCTAAGTAGCTCTCGCTCCGCGCGGTCCGCATAAGCCTTGTAAGCGGCATAAAGCGGCCGGTAGATTGGAAAGGCATGTTCGTATAGCTGGTTTCCAGCACGACGAAGAACTGAAGCCGCCGACATTAGCGACGCGTTAGAGTTATCGTTAAAAAAGCCGCGCATAGCCGCGGGAAATATCGGCTCAGAGCGAGATCGATGGGAAACATGCCGCGGTAAAGAAAACCAGGAATCGGTAGCTTATGCGATATCCCCCCAGTGATCATGTAAGATAGCGCGGTGAAAGGCCGGACGGAGAGGTTCGCAATATCGAAGTTCTCATTCAAGTGCTGGAGCCAATCGCGCCGCCGGCAAAAAATTAGCCAAGGCAATGCGATGTTGGCCGATGCCAGCGGCCCCTGTACCTCGCCCAGCTCCGGCTCGGAAATCCCGAAATCGACCGGTTCGTGATGCAGGTATTTAAAGATTAAACTCGAGAGCACGGAAAAAAACGGCTCCGTCGCGATCACTTTGCCGCCGGGTTTCAACTTGGTGGCTGCGCGGTTAAGAAACGCAATTGGGCTTTTCAGGTGATGCAACACATTCGTGAGTGTAATCACATCGAGGCTGTTGTTTTTTATTGAGTCCAATTTGTCGATCTCGTGGCAGTCAAACACAAGATCGAGATAGTCAAGATCGAGGATGTCACTCGTGACGATGTTTGAGTGAAATTGTTTCAGTGGTGACGTGCCGCTTCCTATCTCCAGAATCGAGAGAGTCGCGGGATCGGGAAAGTCCTTGAACTGATCACGGTAAAGTTCGCGATACCAGAGAAGGAGATTTCGATTGGCGCTGAGACGAGCGCGGTTGCGCAAAGTTGCCGCACGGTCTTTCGCCCCTTCGCTCGTCCAAGCGGTCGCGCTGCTCATTTGACTCCACGGATATAAAGCGAGCCGGCAAACTCCGAGATGATTGGGAGGTTCTCGAGAAAACGGCCAAGGGCGTTCGACCGATCGATCAGAGGTACCGGCGTTTTCGGGTGCAGGAAATCAAACGGATCGATCTGAACGTCACGATAGCCTGTTTGTTCCAGCAGCCGCCGGAGCGGCCACCGAAAGAATGCGGTTTCATTCGGTGAGTCGCCGAGTTTTCGTTTGATCCAGGGGACATTCTTTTGTAGCGCGATCTGCGGATTCAGCATGTTTGGCTCAGTGAAATAGATGGTGCCGCCGGGTTTCAACACGCGATAAATCCCGCGCAAGGCCTCTTCGATTTCGAGGTGATGTAGAATCGAACTGCCCACAGCTGAATCAAACATTGCGTCAGAATAGCTCAACGCGTAGGCATTCTGGATTTCGTAACGAACGTTTGGCGCAGAACAATTCGCCCTCGCGATTTCCAGAAGCTCGGGTGAGACATCAATCGCGATAACGTCCGCTCCCGAACGCGCCAGTTCGCCAGTAAAGTAGCCAGTGCCGCATCCGAGTTCGAGAATTGTCATTCCTGGTTTCAAATGACTACTCAGCATTTTTACGCGCCGAGACCAGCGCAGTTTGCCGGCTGGACTCTCCCAATTCCAAATCTCCCCAGCGCCATGCTTCGCCAGGAACTGTCCGTGTCGAATCTCTTTAATAACGCGGTCTTGCATCGAAAATTTTGCGGGTCGCGCTAACTTCGTGGTTATTAGTTGGGCTGTGCGCTGGCGGTCTGATGAAAGCTTAAAGGCCGGCGTCAACTCAGTACCCGAGTTTTAGTTTCAAGAATCCATGCCAGCACATTTTCAACATGATAAGTCCATGGCGGAAGACTTTTGTCATCTTGGTGGAGCCGTAGATACGTTCCTGGTAATGCACCGGCAGATCCAGAATCTTGAGGTTTAACTTCGCGGCGCCAAATAATAGTTCATAGTCTCCCCAGCGGTCTTCGGTTCCCCAACTTCCCAACATCGGCTTGATTCGCTCCCAGTCGCTCCTCCATAGGACCTTCGTTCCACAGAGAGTGTCCTTGACCCTCTGCCCGAGAAGATAGGTAAAAGCGACGCTGAAAACCTTGTTACCTAGCATATTTGCTGCATTCATCGCACCTTTCGGCACCGGGTAGATCAGGCGCGATCCATTCACAAATTCCGCCTGCCCCGAAGCAATAACGTCCAAAAAATAACCTAATTCCTCAGGCATCGTGGTCAGATCAGCATCAAGGATCATCAAAATATCGCCTGTTGCTGCGTTGAACCCGGTCCAGACATTTTTGGATTTGCAAATTCCATTATTTCTGTTTGGCCAGCCAGTCGCGGGATGCGACGAACGGCATCTTCTACATTTCCTTTTTCATCCTTGCAGGGAATAATCACTGAGACCGACAACTCACGCTTGGGGATTCGCTGAGGGAGCATCCTGCCGACAATCACCTGTGTCATGCAAAGCTTGTTAAAAAATGGCAGGCGAGCGCAAAATCGATTTAAGAACGACGACAAGAGCGGCACATGTTTCGGCAACAACACAATCCGGTGCGTTTCGAGAGCCTCGAAACCGGCAAGTTTCATTAGGTTTCGGATGTCAGCGACGGAAAGCCAGTTCTGTTCCGTGCGAGGGACCTTCATCCCGATCCTTTCGGCAAAGGTGACGAGTGGTTCCCAAAGATGGTTGTAGGTTGTTATTAACACGCGAGTGTGCCGCCAGCAAAGCGGCCTTAAATTCTGGAATGCCTGAAGTACATCCACGGTGTCGCCGATATCGTTGAAGAGAATGTAATCGAATTTCTCGTCTCGGTTGAAAGCCTGCTGGAACTCATCCTTGTCGGGGAAAACGACTGCGAAATTGAAGGCCGGATTTTGTTGCCGAGCGATATCGACTATCTCGGCGCAAATATCCGTTCCCTTGCCTTCGAGTGGCGCAACGGCGGCCAATAGCGTTCCGGTGCCACAGCGTACCGATAAAACTTTTTTTTGAGGTTCGACCAAGAACCGAAGGAGTTGGTTCAGCAGTTGGTAATAATATTTGTTGCGCTGAATCCAGCCCTCGCGGCGGGAAGCAATCTTCGCCAAATGGCTCCGCGTGCGGTGGCGCCTTTGTTCAAGAGCGGCCGGTCCCCAGCTCCCCCTATCCGATTCGCACTTGTTTAGCACGGCGTCCATATCGCCCTCGATCCGAATCTCGGCTGTAAATCGCGTCTCTGCCGAATCCATCGCAAAGCTTCACACCGCAGAATCAAAAATCTGTTGGCGACCATGTGCCAGAGGAAAAGAACGCGGTGTGGTCGCCCCCCCATGAACCGGGATCCAAAAACCGCGTCCGCTTTGCCTGGCCTGAGTGGCTCCAAAAGCACGGGATAATCTTGGGGACTGTATTCGAGGTCCACGTCCTGTATTAAAATAATGTCGCCAGTCGCGACCGCGAAGACACTGCGCAGCGCTGCTCCCTTACCGCGATTAACCCGATGACAAATGATCCGGTCGACGATTGGGAAGACCCTCTCGAGCACAGCTTCTGTTCTGTCCTTCGAGCAATCGTCCACCACAATCTCTTCCATCGTACCCTTCTCATTATCATCTTTTCGACACAGGCGGAACTTCACCGTGGTAAAGTATTCGACCTTGTTCTGACAGCGCAATTTCGCTGGAGAACGAGAGCGGCTGTGCTTAACTAAAAGGTTCGACATTCCTCGTCAGAATGCCTGCGCAAGTTATCAAGATCAGCGGTGCACGCCAGCATAACCTAAAGAATCTCCACGTGGAAATTCCACGGGAGAAACTGGTCGTCATTACCGGTTTGAGCGGCTCGGGAAAATCGTCCCTCGCTTTTGATACGCTTTACGCAGAAGGGCAACGCCGTTACGTCGAAAGTCTCTCGGCTTATGCCCGGCAATTTCTCGATCAGATGGAAAAGCCGGATGTCGATTTCATCGAAGGCCTTTCGCCGGCGATCGCGATCGAGCAACGCAGCGCCGGGGCGAATCCAAGATCGACCATCGCGACCACGACAGAAGTTTACGATTATTTGCGCGTCCTCTTTTCAGCAGTGGGCCAGCCGCACGATCCGCTAACGGGGCAGCCGCTTTACCGGCAAACACCGCAACAAATTGTCGATCAAATCCTCGCCTACGAGTCGGAGACGAAAATCATTGTGCTTGCACCGCTAATTGAAAACCAATCCGGCGAATTCCGGGATGTCATCGAAAAAGTGAAGCGCGAAGGATTTATCCGCGTTCGAATTGACGGACAGATCATCGAGCTCGATCGCTCGGACCCGCTCCGGCTCAAAAAAAACGAGCGACACACGATTGAGGCGGTGGTCGATCGTCTGGTCGTGCGCGATGGAATCCGCGTTCGCCTGACGGATTCAATTGAAACTGCGCTCAAATGGGGCGGGAACCGTGTCGCCGTCTTGCGACAACGACCCGGCGATGGAGTGATGGAGAAATGGAGTAATGAAGAATCCACCACTCCAAGATTCCAGCCCTCCCTCACTCCGACGGGCAAATGGGAAGAACTCCGTTATTCGACCGATTACGGCAACGCAGAGACCGGGTTCACTCTGGACGAACTCACACCACGGCATTTCTCTTTTAACAGCCATCTCGGCGCATGTCCCGCCTGCCATGGGCTTGGCACGCAACTGGTTTGCGACCCAGAGTTGATGATTTCTGATCCGGGCAAAACGCTCGCGGAGGGCGTCGTAACGCCATGGCGGCGCGGGACGAAGCGAATGCAGACGTACTATCGTCATTTACTGGGTGCGCTCGTGAAACATTTCCGTGTCGATGAAGACGTGCCTTTTGCCGAACTGCCTCAGCAATTCAAGGAAGCGCTTTACTTCGGCACGGGTGATGAATCAATTGAGACGACCTTCAGCAGCAATGGTCGTTCCAGCAAGACGGCGCGACCGTTCGAAGGCCTGGTGCCGCAGATGCAACGTCTCTATGAGGAAACCGAAAGTGAGTTTACTCGCAATCGCATTCGCGCATTTATGACGCGTGAGCCTTGCAAGATATGCGGTGGCGCGAGGCTTAAACCGGAGATTCTTGCGGTCACAGTCAAAGATCGACGTGGGCGCGAACTGAACATTCACCAATTCAGTGAGCTGACGACCGAGGCTGCCGCGCGTTACATCGAGAATCTCGACTTAAGCGCGCAGCAACGAGTGATTGCGATTGAGGTGGTGCGCGAAATTCAATCGCGCTTGCAATTTCTCGTTGAGGTTGGACTCGGCTATCTCGCGCTCAATCGCGAGAGCGGCACGCTTTCTGGTGGAGAAGCGCAACGGATCCGGCTGGCGACCCAGATCGGCTCTGGGCTTGCGGGCGTTCTTTATGTGCTCGATGAGCCGAGCATCGGGTTGCATCAGCGCGACAACGCGCGGTTACTCGGAACGCTGCGGCGACTACGCGATCTCGGCAATTCCGTGATCGTGGTTGAACATGATGAAGAGACGATCCGTGCGGCGGATCACATTGTCGATCTTGGCCCGGGCGCTGGCCCACGCGGCGGCGAGATTGTTGCGCAGGGCAGCATCGAGGAAGTTCTTCGCGCGAAAAATTCTTTGACTGCAGACTATCTTTCTGGGCGCGCGCGCATCGCGATTCCCAAACAGCGCGTCAAGCCGCGGTCAATAAACCATCAGCCATCAAGCGACAACTACTCTGACGGCTGGCTGACGGTGGCTGGGGCGAACGAAAACAACCTTAAGAAGATCGATGTTCCGTTTCCTCTCGGCTGCCTAACGTGCGTAACGGGCGTCTCCGGCAGCGGTAAATCGACTCTGGTGGATGACATTCTGCGGCGAGTTCTTTTTCGGCATTTTTACAATTCGAAAGAAAAACCGGGCGGTTACCAGGCGATTCGCGGAGTAGAACAGATCGACAAGGCGATCGTGATCGATCAAAGCGCGATCGGTCGGACACCGCGCTCCAATCCAGTGACTTACACCGGCGCATTCGCACCGATCCGCGAACTATTCAGTCAATTGCCCGCAGCCCGGGTGCGCGGTTACGACGCGGGACGTTTCAGTTTCAATGTTAAAGGTGGCCGTTGTGAAAATTGCGAAGGCGGTGGGTTGATCAAAATCGAGATGCATTTTTTGCCGGACGTTTACGTCGAATGCGAGGTATGTCATGGCAAGCGCTATAACCGCGAGACACTCGAGATCACCTATAAAGGCAAGAATATTGCCGATGTTCTCAACTTAACGGTCGATGAAGCGGCCCGCTTTTTCCGCAATGTGCCGAGCGTTTCGGATAAGTTAAATGCGTTGCTCGATGTCGGCCTCGGTTATCTACGACTCGGTCAGGCTGGAACAACCCTTTCCGGCGGCGAAGCGCAACGAGTGAAACTCGCGACGGAGCTTGCGAAAAGAGCGACTGGCCGCACCGTTTACATTCTCGATGAGCCGACGACCGGATTGCACTTCTCCGACATCGAGAAATTGCTGCAAGTGTTAATGAAGCTACGCAACGCGGGCAACACGGTGATTGTGATCGAGCACAACCTTGAGATGATTAAGTGCGCAGATTGGATCATTGATCTCGGACCTGAAGGGGGTGAACGCGGCGGTGAGATCGTCGGCACCGGCCCGCCGGAAACAATTGTCGATCTGCCAAATAGTTTCACAGGCAAATATTTGCGACCCATCCTGAAAGTTTCATGAAAACGCCAGATAGCGAACGGCGAAGTCTCAGGGTTCGATGCAAGGTAGGCGTGCGGATAATCGCCCTCTTCGGATTGTCGATCTTGCTTTCGCAATCATTGCGCGCAGAAATTTCGCCGGCGCTGGAGGAGGCGACAAAACCGTTGCGTGAAGGCGTTCCAGAAGTCGCGGTTGTCCGCTTGCGATCCCTTCTCGACGACGATTTGCCCGATCAAGAGTGGCGCGCGGTCGCGGAAAAGCTCGCCGAAGCTCAGGTCGCCGCCAAGCAGCCAGCCGACGCGCTGGTGTTGCTCGCGGATTCTCGCTTGCGTGAAATTCCATCGGCAAAGTTTTGGCGCGCCCAGGCTCTCGCGAGCTTGCATCGCTGGGCCGAAGCGCTGCCGCTCTACGAGGAACTCGCCGCGGACGAGAGTTCATCGCTTCATGGGGCAGCAATTTTCGGAGCGGCGGAAATGTTGCGCGCGTTGAAAAGGTGGGACGAAGCGCTGCCAAAGCTGTCCGTTCTGGTTCGCGACAAAGAACTGGCGACCCAAGCGCAGCTTCAATCAGCCGAGTTGTACCTCGATAAAGGCGACGCCGTCGAAGCGCGGCGCGTTCTTGATGAGATGCAGCCAAAGTCTGTCGCAGAACGAAAGGAGCGACGCCTTTTGCGTGGCCGTCTGGAGCTGATTTTGCAGCGGCCTGACAGAGCAATCGGCGCCTTTCAGTCGCTTCTGAAAAGACCCGAGAAAGTGACTCACGCCGCGCTGATAGCGGCGCTCTTCGGCATTGCTGATGCGAATCTGCAATTAAAAACGCCGGAGGCAGGAGACAACTCCATTGAGGAGTTTATCGAGCACCACCCGTCGGATCCGGATCTGCCAGTCATCTTTGCAAAATTAGATGAACTTTATCGCGCGGAGCATAAACCATCGCGGAGTGAACTGGAAAAATGGGTACGCAGTCCGGAACAACCACGGCGTGCGTTTGCGCGATGGTACCTCGCTCGCCTGGAAGTTCGCGCGGGGCGCCACGAGCGCGCTCTGCAGTTATTTAGCGATCTGCGCCGCACCGACGCAAAGTCTCCGGCGCTCGTGCCCGCTCTCTTGGAGTTTGCAGAATTAGAGATGGAAGGTGGAGATCTTGACAGTGCGATGGCGGTATTAAGCGATGCGCAGCTGCTTCATCCTGAAGCGCCGTTGCTCGATCGAATTAATCTCCTCGCCGCTCAAGGGCAGTATCGCGCAAAGCGATTTGATGTGGCTACACAAGCCTATGAACAAATCGGGCATTCGAGTTCACCGTTGGCAAAGCTTGCTCTTTTCAACGCATCCGTCGGCTGGTTGCAACTCGGCGATCCCGTCCGCTTTTTGGCCGATTACAATGAACTCAAGAAGCAGGGCGGCGACGAAGAATCGCGCGCCGAATTGCGGTTGGAAAAAGGTTTGATGGAAGCGGCAAAGGGAGACAAGAAAGCGGCGGAATCACTGCAACAGTTCTTGCGCGATTTCCCCGGGAGTCCACGCGTCTCCGAGGCGTGGGTTGGCCTGGCCGAGCTGGTCTTTCATGCCACGCCGCCTCGTCTCGATGAAGCGCGGAAAAACCTCGCTCGCGCGTTGGATTCGAAGCCAACAGCAGCGGCGACGGAGCGCGGTGATTATCTGATGATCTGGATTGAGGACTCGGCCAGTGCGAATGAGGCGAGGGTGATCGAACTCGCAAATCGTTTTCTTCAGCAACATGGCGCCTCGTCGTTCGCGCCAGATGTTCGGATGAAATTGGCGGAGATTTATTACCGGCGCCAGGATTTCGCAAACGCACAAACACAATTTGAAAGTCTCGCACAGCAGAATCCGGACAGCCCACTTGGCGAAAAAGCACTTTTTTTCGCAGCGGAATCGGCAATGTCGAGCATGGGCGCGCATTCGCTCGACCGGGCGATTGTCTTGCTGGATCAGGTCGTTCGGTTGAATGGCGATTTGAAGTGGGCTGCGCGCAACGAACAAGCGGTTATCGAACGCAAACTGGGGAAACCACAGGATGCACTTTTATTGTATGACGAAGTATTGAAGGGCGATGCTCGGCCGTCCGAGAAGAGAGAGGCGCTCTGTGGCAAGGGCGACATTTTCTTCGAAATGGGTGGCAGCGACCCGAAGAATTATCGGCGCGCTATCGAAATCTACGATCAATTGGCTTCCGAGAAGGAGGAGTCGATCCACTGGCGCAACCAGGCGCTTTTCAAAAAAGGCCTCTGCCTGGAAAAGGAAACTGACCGGGCGGGGGCGCTGGCGACATTTTACACAGTCCTGGAAAACGACACGCGCCACGATCGGCCCCCTGAACTTTTCTGGTATTACAAAGCGGGATTCAATGCAGCACGGCTCTTGGAGGATGATTCAAAATGGGAATCCGCTGCAGTTATCTATCAAAGATTGGCCGCCGCCGACGGCAGCCGGAGTGAAGAAGCACGGGCGCGCCTTAATCGTCTGCGCTTGGAACATTTTCTCTGGGGGGAGTGATTCCTTGCTTTGGTGAGTTACCCGTCAGCGGTATTCAGCGTGGCGGGAAAAGTCGTTTTTTTGTCCGCAATGGCCGTGCGACCGGCGTTCTTTTGTGTTGCACTACGCAGAAAAAAGGCGCACACTTTGTGTATGATAACTGTAACTAGGTTTACCCGCCTGTGCGGTGTCGTACTCGCGCTCGCATTCTGCACGTCGGCATTTGCCGATCCGAGCAAAAACGTAGTCCTTCCGGTAACACAGCAGACGGCCACGAAGACCGCGAAAAAGATGTGCTACACGGTGGCTGGGAATTCCCGTATTCCGCAGCCTTGTGAGCGACTCGCCGCGATTCCGACCACGCACGGCGCGATGATTATTCTCGGGACCGGGTCAAGATAATAGATAATAAATCCGGCGAGATCAGTTCGCCGGAAATGGCGCACTACCCAGCGTGGCAGCGCTGGTTACCGCTTTTTGTTTGCGCTTTTCCAACTCATTAGTCTGCGCAGCCGTCCACCCACTTTTTCGATCGGATGTTTGTCGGCTTTCCGCAGTAGCTTTGCGTAACGCTGTCGGCCGGTTTTCATTTCCTGAATAAATTCGCGCGCAAATTTTCCCGAGCGAATTTCCCGCAGCGCTTCGGTCATCCGCCTTTTGACTGTCTGATCGATGATCTTTGAGCCGACCGTCAACTCGCCCCATCTGGCAGTCTCGGAGATCAATCTGCGCATGCCAACAATTCCCGCCTCATGGATAAGATCGACAATAAACTTTAGTTCATGCAGACATTCGAAGTAAGCGAGCTCAGGGGGATAGCCAGCGCGAACAAGCGTTTCAAAGCCAGCTCGAATAAGCGCACTTGTGCCACCGCAGAGCACTGCTTGCTCGCCAAAGAGGTCGGTCTCCGTTTCCTCACGGAAAGTGGTTTCGAGGACACCGGCGCGTGTGCAGCCAACTCCTTTCGCCCAAGCCAGAGCCGTTCGCTTGGCGTGCCGGCTCGGGTTCTGATGAATCGCGATCAGCGCAGGCGTGCCGCGTCCCCTGAGGAATTGCCGACGCACCATCGGCCCCAAACCTTTGGGCGCGACCATCACAACATCCACATCTTTCCGAGGGATGATCGTACGGTAATAAATTGCAAAGCCGTGCGCGAAAAGAAGGGTTTGCCCAGAGCGCAAACTGGGAGCGATTTGTTCTTCATAGATTGCGGGCATTTCTGTGTCTGAAAGCGCAAGGAAAATAATGTCCGCGCGTTGCGTCGCTTCAGCTGTGTCGAATACTTCCAGGCCGCTACGCCGGGCGCGTGCTCGGGACTTGCTGCCGGGATAAAGACCGATGATGATAGCGACGCGGCTATCTTTGAGATTGAGAGCATGAGCTCGGCCTTGCGCGCCGAAGCCGATAACCGCGCACGTTTTTCCCTTCAGCCAGCGAAGATCGACATCTTTATTGGTGTAAATGCGTGCGGCCAAATTTAGTTGGATGACTTACCCAAAACTGAATTTGCTGTCGCAAGCAACAACCTGTCGTCGTTGTCACTTAGTCCACCAAGGAAGCGACGAATTCGCCGGAATGATTGACGCAAGAAAAGATCGGCAGCGGAGTGGTCCGCAGGCGCTGAATCACCATTTCGACGCGCGAACTGAAGCTCGGCATCTTGACGGCTAAGCACGCAAGTCGATGCAAAAAGATCCATAGCTGCGTTGGCAATCCGCTCCTGAACAAGCTGCATGTCGAGGATTGGCTCGCGATAAGCGATCAACGCGCGATTGACGGCAAAGTTGAAGCGCCAAATCAAGCGGCCGAGTTGGCGCGCATGCGTGCGGAGCTGTTCGCTCTGAACAGGCACGTCAGGAATCCGGATAGCCGCGCCCAGGCGGTTCATCCCGGCAGTCCAGGCTTTGCCTACCCGGTTGCGCGACGGTTTCATCATTGTGTCGTAAATTTCCTTGAACTCCATTCCCGGCCCGCGCATTCCCACCAGGGCAATGAACGACGTGAGCACCTCATTGCTGCCTTCGCCGATTTGATTAATGCGCGCGTCGCGTAGCATTCTCTCCAGGGGGAGATCGACAAAGTAGGCCGAGCCGCCATAAATCTGAAATGCGTCGTTGATTACTTCCCAAAGCCGCTCGGTCGTGAAGACTTTCAGCATGGCTGTCTCGATCATGTAATCCTCCAGTCCGCGGTCGATGAGCGAAGCCGTTATCGTGGTCATCGCTTCCATGGCGTAAGCGTCTGCCGCCATGCGCGCGATCTTCTTTTTCACGAGATGGAATTCACCAAGCGTTTTGTTAAACTGTTTGCGCGTATTCGCGTGCTCGATGGCCAGCCGCAAGCACGTTTTCGCCGCGCCTGTACAGCACGCGCCGAAAGTAGTTCGGCCAAAATCGAGCACCGTCAGCGCAACTTTCAGCCCTTTGCCCATCGGGCCGAGAATATTTTCCTTTGGAACTTTGACGTCGCGCAACGCAAATCGTCCCGTCGCCGTCCCGCGGATTCCCATTTTTGGCATGCGCGCCTCGAGTATCGTGAAGCCGGGCATGTCTGGCGTAACCAGAAATGCCGTGATTGCCGTTTTGTCCGACCCAGGTACCGGCGTACGCGCCATGACTGTCAGCACGTGCGCGATGCCTGCATTGGTGATGTAACGTTTTTCGCCGTTCAAAACAAAATGCGAGCCATCCTCACTCGGGATCGCTTGCATCTGCACGTTCGCCGCATCGGAGCCCGCTTCACGCTCGGTCAGAGCGAATGCACCGAGCTGCTCCCCATTCACAAGTTTGGGCAACCATTTCCGTTTTTGGTCGTGGGTCCCAAAGAGCAACAACGCGCGGATCCCGATTGAATGATGCGCGTTAACAAAGACCGAAGTTGACGCGCAGCGGCTGCCGATTTCCTCCAGGAGCTTGCAGTTTGTCATCTGCATAAAACCGCGCCCTCCGAATTCCACTGGCGCAGTTGCGCCGAGTACGCCGACGCGTCCAAGGCCATCAATCACGTCGCGAGGAATGTCTGCCTGTCGATCTATTTCCGCCGCATCGAGATGGTCATCCAGGAATTGCCGGAGTTCTGCGAGCGACTTGTCCAGCTCCGTCTGTTGCGCTGCGGGAATGCGGGGATACGGCATCACCCAATCGGCAATGAAATTGCCTTTGAAAAGACCTTTGGCAAAACCGAGGGCCTGCGGTCCGGCGAAAAGCAGCTCCTCCGCCTGCTGAATTTCCTTTTGCCGCTGCGCTTCGACTTTGTTCATCGGTGCACTAAAGTCGAAATCGAGCGGAATGCTAGCTGCATCCCTGACTCGTTCCGCATTCAGTGCAAACGCCGCACGCGCCTGCCCGGATCACTTTGTCACTGCCGCAAACGGCGCATGTGATCTCCATGAACATATTGCCAAGCGCTGCTTTCACCCGTTCGGCATAGCTGCCTCCGTTACCCGCGATCTGTGGCGAACCATCGTTGGGCGAATTATTGGTGATCACGTCAATCAATTCCTTCTCGCCCGTGCGCTGCAAATCGGTCACGGGCCGATTCACAGCCTTCTTCTCAATCTCGGCAATTTCCTTGAGCGGCAATTCTGGCTGGCCGCGGTTAGGGGCAGTCGCCTCCTTGTAGCCTTTGATGAACTGGCACGCCAGCCAGCGAAAAACATAATCAGTGATGCTGGTCGCATGGCGAATATCGGGATTTTTGGTGAACCCGCTTGGTTCAAATCTCTGATAGGCGAACTTTTTCGCGAGGCTTTCGAGGGGCACGCCGTACTGCAGCGCAATCGAAGTGAGTGTGCCCACGGTGTCCATCAGCCCCCCGATCGTGCTTCCTTCCTTCGACATCGTGATAAAGAGCTCACCCGGCTGACCATCTTCGTACAAACCGACCGTGATGTAACCTTCGTGTCCGGCGATCTCGAACCGGTGCGTGAGTGACATGCGTGTGTCTGGCATCCTGTGCCGAATCGGTTGATCGAGACGGCTACGGACCGCCGCCAACTCTTCTTCCAGTTCGAGAATGCGCTTCTGGAATTCGTCGCGCTCGACCGTGACATCGAGCACATCGAGATCCTCGACCGTGCCCATGTCTTTTGTCTTGCGTGTGTTGAGCGGCGCGGAACGCTTCGAGCCGTCGCGATAAATGGCGATTGATTTCAATCCGAGCCGCCAGCCTTCCACGTACGTGTTCATGATGTCATCGACCGTAGCTGCTTCCGGCATATTGACCGTTTTCGAGATTGCGCCGCTTAGGAACGGTTGCGCAGCGGCCATCATCCGCAGGTGCGCCATGTAATTGAGGCTGCGTTCGCCTTTAAATGGCTTGAACGCGCAATCAAAGACCGACAGGTGCTCCGACTTGAGCCCGGATGAGATTTTCGATCCATCGGTGTCAGTGATGTCCTCGATCGTATCGAACGCGTCGATGTGTGCGATGATCCGTTCGATTTCCTCGGAATTGTAACCCAGTTTCTCTAGGGCGGGTTTCACCGTCTGATTGACGATTTTGAGCATTCCGCCGCCGGCAAGCAGCTTGTATTTTACGAGCGCGATGTCCGGCTCAATCCCGGTCGTATCGCAATCCATCAGGAAACTGATTGTGCCCGTCGGGGCAAGCACGGTGACCTGCGCGTTACGATAGCCGTAGCGCTTCCCGAGTTCCGCTGCGCTTTCCCAAACTTTCGCCGCTTCCTCTTTCAAATGCGCGAACTCTTCCGCGTCCGAAATTTCTCTCACCGTGCAATGGTGCAAATCAATGACTTCCAGCATTGACGCGACGTTGTCTTTGGCAACCGGCTTGGGCACGCCGCTGGCGCGCGCATCATCATAACCGGGGAATGGCCCAATCGCCTGCGCCAACCGTGCGCTTTGTTCGTATGCTTCACCGGTCATGATTGCGGTGATCGCACCGCAGAGCGCCCGGCCCTCCACGCTGTCATAACCGAAACCGTAGCTCATAACAAGCGAGCCAAGGTTCGCGTAGCCAAGCCCGAGCGTGCGGAAAATATGCGAATTCTCCGCGATTTCTTTTATCGGGTAACTTGCGTTGTCCACGATGATTTCCTGCGCGGTGATGAAAATGCGCACGGCCGCCTTGAATCGCTCGACATCAAAGTCGCCCTCCACAGTCTTGAACTTCATCAAGTTGAGCGAGGCAAGATTGCAGGCGGTGTTATCGAGAAAGAGATATTCCGAGCAGGGATTGGTGGAATTTTGCCGATCCGTGCCTTTGCACGTGTGCCACTTGTGGATGGTGGAATCGAATTGCATTCCGGGATCCCCGCAGACATGCGTTCCTTCGGCGATCTTGCGCAACAGGATGCGAGCATCTTTGCGCTCGCACGGCTTGCCGTCGCGCACCCGTCGCGTCCACCACTCACGACCTTCGAGCGCTGCTTCCATGAACTCGTCGCTTACCCGCACGCTTAGGTTTTCGTTTTGATACATGACGGAGCCGTACGCGTCGCCGTTATAACTGCCGTCGTAACCTTGCTCGACCAGCGCCCAGGCTTTTTTTTCCTCTTTCTGCTTCGCGTCGATGAACTCCTCGATGTCGGGATGCCAATCTTTCAGGGTATTCATCTTCGCGGCGCGCCGCGTTTTGCCGCCGCTCTTCACCACGTTCGCGACCTGATCGTAAACTTTAAGAAACGAAAGCGGGCCGCTCGGCTTGCCGCCACCGCTCAACTTTTCTCTTGTCGATCTTAGCGAAGAAAGATCAGTGCCCGTGCCGCTGCCATACTTGAAGAGCATCGCCTCGCTCATCGCCAGCCGCATGATGTCTTCCATCGTGTCGTCCACCCTTTGGATGAAACAGGCACTTCCTTGCGGGTATTCGTACTGTGACGCGGCACGCTCAGCTTTGCCGGTCTCGCGATTATAAAAATAATTGCCGGCTCCTGCCCCTCTGCCCACGCCGTATTGGTGATACAAGCCAACGTTGAACCAGACCGGCGAATTAAACGCTCCGTGCTGATTCAGACAAAGCCAGGTCAGTTCGTCGTAAAAAGTTTCCGCGGCTTCCGTATCCGCGAAGTAACCATCTGCAATTCCCCAATCGGTAATCGTGCGCGTGACGCGATGAATCAATTGCCGCACCGAAGTCTCTCTTCCGCCTTTATGCGGATCGGTGCCGTTGCCGATGTCGCCGTAGAAATATTTTGAGACGGCTATCTTGGTTGCCAGCGCGCTCCAGCTTTTCGGGACCTCGATGTTCTCCTGCTTGAAGATAACCTTGCCACTATCATCATTGATCTCCGCTGTGCGCCGTTCCCATTCGATTTGATCGAAGGGCGAAACGGTAGCATCACTGAACACGCGCTTAAAACGCAGACCGGTGTTTTTCTTTTTTCCAGCCCTGTTTTTTTGGCGCTCGGCCAGTTTAGATGATTCATTAAGTGAAGCAGGCGGAATTCCGGGTTTAAGTTGGATCATGGCAGTGAGCGGGTTGAGGTTCTGAATAGGTGCGAATAATCGTGAACAGCGGAGCTAACAACCTGTGAATTCCCGTCAACAACAAGTAATAGCGCTGTCTGTCCAGCGGGCATACAATATGCAGTACTGAAGATACGCTAGGCAAGCCTAAAATTGTAACATTTTCAGAAAATTTCATTTCATAGGAAAGCAACGGATTACGCTTCCAGGGAACTAGGCTTCCGGTTCCTTTGCCAAGACTTCGATGTTGCGCTGACCGTTCCTCGCATCGGCGCCAGCGTCCTATGGCCGCCTGGGTTTCGGCATGGCTCAGGCAACGCCAGCAAAGCTCCGAGAATGCGGGAAACGTCCTGCACGCCGCAAGGGCCTCTGCTTGCTTGCTGTGGTAGGCAACAGAATGTCGATTTCGGGCGCGAGAATTTGCGAACCGTGCGCCAATCTGGAATTATCTCCAGTGGGTTCAAAGGTTACTGAAAAGGAGCGGATCGCTGCGCTATCGGAGCGCGGTTGCATCGAGGTTCGCGGGGCGCGCCAGAACAATCTCAAGGGCGTCGATGTCGATCTTCCGCTCGGAAAATTGACAGTCGTCACTGGCCCGAGCGGCAGCGGCAAATCGAGTCTCGCGTTCGACACAATCTACGCGGAGGGCCAGCGCCGTTACGTAGAGACCTTCAGTCCATATATGCGGCAGTTTCTCGACCGCATGGACAAGCCGCGTGTGGATGAGATCCGCGGTATCCCGCCGGCCATCGCGATCGAGCAATCGAATCCGGTCAAGACGTCGAGATCGACCGTCGGCACGATGACGGAGATCAATGATTATTTGAAATTGCTTTGGTCGCGCATCGCGCGCGCGTTTTGTCCTAGCTGTGGCCGTGAAATCCGCCTTGAAACCGCGAAGTCCATCTCGGAGGAAATCGTGCGCGCATGTGCAGGGAAGAACGTTCTTGTCACATTTTGGATTGCCGTCCCTTCGAAAACTCAGCCGCGCGATTTTTTCGATTTCTTGCAACAGCAAGGTTATCTCCGCATTTGGATCGACAACGAAATTGTGCGCGTCGATGCGGATTCAAAGATCAAGCGACTCGGTGCGCGCGTGCAGGTCATTCAAGATCGAATCACGATCACCGAAGAAAATCGCGCTCGGCTGGTCGAAGCGATCGAAACCGCTCTGCGTTTCGGCAAAGGCAAGATCAACGTCGTTCCGGCGGCTGTAGGGGCAGGCGTGTCGCCTGCGATCTCAAAGACTGCGGCGCACACAGCCGCCACTACAGTTTCAGCAATGCCTTTCTCCACCGGCTGGCATTGCGCGCATTGCGATCTCGACATTCGGCCGCCGACTCCAGGCCTCTTTAGTTTCAACAACCCGCTCGGTGCGTGTCCCGAATGCCGTGGATTCGGTCGCACCATTGCGCTTGATCTCAATCGGGCAATTCCGGATCGCAGCTTGACCATAAAGCAAGGCGTGGTGCGGGCCTTTCGCGGTGCCGAGTTCGGTGAATCGCAAAAGGATCTGCTTCGAGCCTGTGCGCGTGAAGAGATCGACATTGATATTCCATTCGAGGAGTTGCCGAAAACGGATCAAGACTTCGTGATCAACGGAGAGAAACGCGATGATTACAGCGATGAAGATTACGAGGACGATCGCTGGTACGGCGTCCGCGGATTTTTCCGATGGCTCGAGAGCAAGACTTACAAAATGCATGTGCGCGTCTTGCTCAGCCGTTATCGCGCTTACACGAAATGCCCGAGTTGCAATGGCGGGCGCTTTCAGCCGGAAGCGCTGAATTACAAAATTTCCGCAATCCGCAATCCGCGATCCCAAATTCTTTTGACTCTTCCGGAGTTCGCGGCGCTCTCCATTTCCAACGCGCGCGATTTTCTCGCCAGGATCGACATCTTGCTTAACGACTCTACAGCGGAAATGCTGCGGGACGAAATTTGCGCGCGACTCAATTATCTTTGCGAAGTTGGCGTCGGTTATCTGACCCTGGATCGCTCGACGCGCACGCTGAGCGGCGGCGAAGTGCAGCGTGTGAACCTTACCACCTGTCTCGGAGCGTCGCTTGTCAACACGCTCTTCGTCATGGACGAGCCGAGCGTCGGCCTGCATCCGCGTGATGTCGGCCGGCTTGTCCGCGTGATGCATACCCTGCGCGACAAAGGCAACACTCTGCTCGTGGTCGAACACGAGGAAGCGATTATTCGCGCGGCTGACAATGTGATCGATATCGGCCCCGGGCGCGGCGAGCGCGGCGGGAAATTGGTTTTTAGCGGAGCCCTCGAAGAATTTCTGAATGAATCAGGCGCTCCGCGCACAATGCCAAACAAAATCGCGCAGCGATCAAATCGGAGCCGCTTCGCGGCTTCGGGCCTAACATTGCGCGGCGCGCGCCCGATCTACCAATCTCTCACCGCCGATTATCTCAGCGACCGCAAGAAAATTCCGGTGCCGAAATCGCGCCGGAAATCGACTGCTTCAATCAAGATTGCCGGTGCGCGCGAACACAATTTAAAAAATATCGACGTCGATGTTCCACTCGGAATTTTTGCCTGCGTTACAGGTGTTTCTGGCTCTGGGAAATCGACGTTGATTCACGATGTTCTTTATCGAAACCTTGCGCGGGCGAAGGGCCTGGCATCCGACCAGGAAGCCGGCGCCTGCAAATCGGTGACCGGAGCGCATCGCATTGTCGAGGTGGTGATGGTCGATCAAGCGCCACTCGCGCGCACACCGCGTTCGACGCCGATCCTTTATCTCGGGCTTTACGATAAGGTGCGCGAATTATTTGCCGCGCAACCGGAAGCAATGTCGCAAGGTCTCATAGCGAGCGCTTTCTCATTCAATTCCGGAAGCGGACGCTGCGAACGTTGTTCGGGCACCGGTTTTGAAAAAATCGAGATGCAATTCTTGAGCGATCTATATGTGCGCTGTGCCGAGTGCGAAGGCCGCCGTTTTCAACCGCATGTGTTGAAAGTGAAATTGCACGGCAAATCGATTCACGACCTGCTCAAGCTGACGGTAAGCGAGGCGATTGAGTTCTTCGCACAAATCGGCGAGCAACCGAAGTTGTCGGAGCCTCTTGCTGTGCTTGAAGAAGTTGGGCTCGGCTATTTGCGCCTCGGCCAGCCGCTTAACACGCTCTCCGGCGGCGAATCGCAGCGGCTAAAGTTAGTCCGTCACCTCACCGGCACAGATTCATCCGATGAATCCAATGGCGAACCGGGCCGCAGAGGCAGTTTGTTCATCTTCGACGAACCAACGGTCGGTTTGCATTTCGATGACGTGTCGACGTTGCTGCGCCTTTTTCAGCGGCTGGTCGAGCGCGGCCATTCCATTGTAGTGATCGAACACAATCTCGAAGTGATTAAGTGCGCGGATTGGATTGTCGATCTTGGCCCGGAAGGGGGAGACGAAGGTGGTGAGGTGGTGGCGAGCGGAACGCCGGAGCAAATCGCGCGTGTGGAGTCATCGCACACGGGAGAGTTCTTGCGCTCGGTTCTGGGGAGCGGAGGCCAGCCTGCAGTTCGCGGCAGCTTGCCGCGAACATCTTATCACGGGAACGGTGGTGGCGAAGCATATCTTGCACGCGCAGCTGAAGAACCGCCGGGCAGGCTACTCGCCGGAACAGACTGGCAGCCTGTGTTCCCCAGAAATCGGAATGGCTCGATTTCGATTCACGGCGCGCGCGAACACAATCTGAAAAATATCAGCGTAGAGATCCCGCGCGACGAAATAGTTGTCATCACCGGTTTGAGCGGCTCGGGCAAATCAACTCTGGCGTTCGACATTCTGTTCGCGGAAGGACAGCGAAGGTTTCTGGACAGCATGTCGCCTTACGCGCGGCAATTCGTCGAGCAACTCGAAAAACCTGATGTTGATCTTATCGAGGGCTTGCCGCCAAGCGTTGCCATCGAGCAGCGCGTGACACGCGGCGGCGGCAAATCGACGGTGGCAACCGTTACTGAAGTTTATCATTTTCTTCGACTGCTCTTTGCAAAAACCGGGACGCAATTTTGCCCGGACTGCGATTTGCCCGTCGAAAAACAGAGCGTCGCCGCGATCGTGAAACGGGTGGAAGCAGCGGGCAAACGTGGAATGCTCAAGGTACTCGCGCCGCTGGTCAAAGCGCGCAAAGGTTTTCACACCGATGTGGCGCACTGGGCTGAGCGACAGGGCTTCGATACCCTTTACGTTGATGGAAAGCTGATTCCGGTTTCGCATTTTCGAAAGCTCGAACGCTTCAAAGAACACACGATTGACGTGGTCGTGGGCGCTATCGATGCGAAGCGCATCCTGAAAGCGCGCAATCTCACCCAGCGTGCGCTGGAGATTGGTCGCGGCACAGCCCATCTGCTCGACACAAAAGGTCGTCTCATAGTCATGAGCACGGAGATGAGCTGTCCCGGCTGCGGTCGCGCGTTTGAAGAGCTTGATCCGCGTTTGTTTTCTTTCAATTCACCGCACGGCGCATGCGAGGGATGTGGCGGGTTCGGCGAAATATGGAATCGCGATCTGCAAACGGGAGCGGACGAAAATGGCGATTCCGTTCTTGAAAATGAACTTGCAGCCGATCGCGAATTTGAATGGATCGAGGAAGACGAAGCGCGCGAGTGTCCGGGCTGTCATGGCTCGCGCTTGAATGCGATCGCGCGTCACGTAAGGGTGCAGGGCTTTTCCATCGATAATTTTACCTCGCTGTCCGCCAGCGAAGCGCGCAAGCTCATTGCGAGATTGCGCTTTCGCGGGACGCAGAAAACAATCGCGGCGGAATTGCTTCCTGAAATTCAACAGCGATTGAGGTTCATGGAGAACGTTGGCCTCGGCTATCTCGCGCTCGGCCGTTCAGCCAAAACATTGAGCGGCGGCGAATCGCAACGGATTCGCCTCGCTGCCCAACTTGGGTCCAACCTGCGTGGTGTTCTTTACGTGCTTGATGAGCCGACCATCGGTTTACATCCGCGCGATAATTTGCGCTTGCTCGATACGCTGACGGCATTGCGTGCAAAAGGAAATTCGCTCATTATCGTCGAGCACGACGAGGAGACGATGCGGCGAGCGGATCACGTTGTCGATCTTGGCCCGCGTGCCGGCGTTCATGGGGGCGAAATTGTCGCGCAAGGAACGCTGCGCGATATCGAGCAAGCAAAAGATTCTGAAACCGGGCGTTGTTTAACATCGCCCATTTGTCATCCAATCCGAATGTCGCGGCGCTCGCTGCGCGGCGTCGAGTACTGGATCGAACTCCGCGACGCGCGGGCGAACAATTTGAAAGATGTCCATGTCCGGTTCCCGCTTGGTCGATTGTCGGTGATCACGGGAATTTCCGGCTCCGGAAAATCGACCTTGATGCACGAGGTGCTTTTGCCTGGGGTGCGCGACCAACTGAACAAAAAAAGAGCGAGCGGCAACGGCGAGCTATTCAAGCTGGTGAGTGGAGCGACTGAAATTGAGGCGGTTTATGAAGTCGATCAATCACCCATCGGGAAAACGTCGCGCTCGACGCCCGGCACTTACATCAAAGTCTTTGACGAAATCCGGAACCTTTACGCGCAATTGCCTGTCTCGCGCGTACGCGGTTATTCGGCGAGCCGATTTTCCTTCAATGCCGAAGGCGGCCGTTGCGAAACCTGCAAGGGGCAGGGCGTGATCAAGCTGGAAATGAATTTTCTGCCGCGCAGTTATGTGCCATGCGAAGATTGCGGTGGTCGTCGTTACAACCCACAAACACTGGAAATCCTCTACAACCAAAAATCGATCGGCGACGTGATGGAGATGACGATCGAGGAAGCAGCCGAATTCTTCTCGGCTCATCCGAAAATCGCGCGTGCGCTTTCCTTGCTGGCCGATACCGGTCTCGGCTATCTCAAACTCGGGCAACCGAGCCCGACGTTGAGCGGCGGCGAAGCGCAACGGCTCAAGCTGGTGACGCAATTAAAACGCGGCGTCAGCCGCGCGGCGAACGAGCGGATTCGAAAAATGCGCAAGCCTGGATCGACACTGTATTTACTGGAGGAACCGACTATTGGCCTTCATATGGCCGACGTTGAACTGCTGCTCAACGTGCTGCATCGGCTCGTGGATGAAGGTAATACCGTAATCGTGATCGAGCACAATCTTAGCGTCATCGCTGAAGCAGATTACATCGTCGATCTTGGGCCGGAAGCCGGCGCGGAGGGTGGCGAGGTCGTCGCCTTTGGGACGCCGGAAGAAGTTGCAAAGAATCGCGCCAGTCGCACCGCGCCGTTTCTGCGCAAGGTGCTAAGTAGAGCCGTCAAAACGCGCCGGCAAAAGTCGCCGATCCCGCGTTAGTTCGTTCGATCTGCGAAGCGCGTCGCTTCAGGAGTGGAGGCGCAAGCGCGCGTTTTTGTTGCCGACGTTGGAAACCTCGCGCAGAATCGCCGCACCAATGCTGGCATACTATCTGCACGATCTCGATCCGATTATCTTTCGGATCTACGATAACGTCGGGCCGCGTTGGTACGGCCTTGCTTATGTGCTCGCTTTTATCTCCAGCTACATTCTTCTCCGGTGGCTGGCCAAACGTGGGTTTGCCGATCTGCCGGTGGCTAAAGTCGGAGACTTTATTACCGGCGCGGCGCTTTTCGGGGTCATCATCGGTGGGCGGCTCGGTTACGTTTTTTTCTACAAACCCGAAATGCTGCGGGAACCGTTGTCGATCTTGCGCGTCTGGGAAGGCGGAATGTCGAGCCACGGCGGCATGATCGGGCTGTTGCTCTTCACTTTTTACTATGCGCATCGACATAAAATTTCGTGGCTGAATTTGGCCGACAATCTCGCCGTGACCGCGCCGGTTGGTCTGTTCCTGGGCCGCTGCGCGAATTTCATCAACGGAGAGCTTTATGGGCGTATCACAACCGTTCCGTGGGCAATGCAATTTCCAAAGGAGTTGCTCGATCATCCCACCGAAGCCGACCGCGCGATCTCATTGTGCACACAGATTGATCCATCGCTCACAACGCCGGAAGCGATTGTCGCCGCCGTAAACCGACAATCACAGGTCGTGGCGACTTTGCGCTCGATTTTGACGCCGCGGCATCCATCGCAGCTCTACGAAGCCTTTTTTGAAGGCATCGTTCTATTCGCGATTTTATGGCTCGTGCGCACGCGCACGCGACAACCGAACGGGTTTCTGTCGGGACTTTTTTTTATTTGCTACGCCATTTTTCGGATCGTGATCGAATATTTCCGCGAACCTGATGCGACATTGATTGGGCCTTTTACGCGCGGCCAGTTTTTCTCGCTGTTTTTGTTTATGATCGGGCTCGCGTTCATCGCGGCGGCCAGACTACGGCCGAGTTTTCCAAAAAAAGCTTAACGGCGGCGTACGGAAACAGTTCGCTTTCCGCGAAATTGCGCTATTACTTATGCAGGTGACGCGGAGATGCTCATTGCGAAGTTGTTAGCGGCCGGCGGTCTGCTTTTCGCGTTCAATCACGCGACGATCGCAGGAAAGCTCGTCCTGTCTCTTCTCGCCATTGCCTCAATCTTCAGCTGGTCGATCATGATCACGAAGTTGCGCGTTATCCGGTTCGCCCGGCAACAGAACGCCCGCTTCCTCGGTGCGTTTCGGCAGGATCGACAGCCGTTGCGTTTGTTTCAAAAGCATGCGCGGTTTCCAGGATCGCCGGTGTTTAATGTGTACCGCGCTGGGTGCGAGGAAATGACCTTTCATCTTCTCGGTTCGCCAGAAGTCGATGAAACATTTCGTGCGCGGCTCGAGATTGCGGACAAAATTTCACCGGCCCAGATGGGCGCGGTGAATGCGGCCATGGAACGCTCAGTGGGCGAGACGGCGCTTGCCCTCGAGTCGCAAATGATTTTGCTCGCGACCGCGGTGAGTGGTTCGCCATTTCTTGGCTTGCTCGGCACGGTCTGGGGTGTGATGGACGCGTTTACTGGCGTGGCGGAGGCTGGTTCGCCTAGTCTGGTGTCAATGGCGCCCGGTGTTTCCGGTGCGCTCATCACCACCGTGACCGCGCTCTGCGTCGCTATACCGGCGATGTTCGGCTACAATTTTCTCATCACCAGTATTCGTGGCGTCATCGTTGAGATGGACAACTTTGCCGCGGAACTCGCTTCGGAGTTTGAGCACAAGTATGTCGATCACAATGTGCGCGCGCCGGAGTTTCGAAGATGATGATGTTTGAGGGGCCAGGCAGCGCAAAACGCATCAAGAATCTAATTTCAAACATCGAATTTTGGCCATGAGACGGTATTCGGAGCGCAGCAATCTCACAACCCTTAGCGAGATCAATGTCACGCCGTTGCTCGATCTCGCGTTTGTGCTGCTTATCATTTTCATGATCACGACTCCGCTGCTCGAAAACAGCATGAATCTGGTGATCCCATCCAGCGGCGCGACGACCCCGCCGATTAGTTCATCGCAAGTGCAAACGATCTCGATCGATCGTACCGACACAATTCGGTTGAACAATCAAGTAGTCGATTCGGAGAGGCTCAGCGCGCAATTGACCCAGTTGAAGCAGGCAAATCCAGATGTGGCGGTTGTAATCCGACCGGATCGTGAATTACCCGTGCAAAAGCTGGTTACGTTAATGGACGCGTTGCAGCGCGCGCAGATCACGAAGGTGGGCATCGCGACGAGAGCGGAACCGAGATAGACGATGTCGACAGACGCCCGTTTCTGGCGAAACGTCACCCTGATAGCGCTTGCGCATATTGCTGTTCTGGTGGGATTGATCCGCTGGAGTCACCAAACAAAGAGTTCGAACGCGCAAAGCATCGTTTGGATAAGTCGTGGTGCGTGGGATGGCGCTGCCAGAGAAGCAAAGAGCGGCGCCGCGCCGCAACCGACAAAAGTTTCAACTCTCCCGCCTGAACCGAAACCGTTGAAACCGGACGAGACCGAAAAGGAAAGTCCCGTCTTAACAGCAGCGAAGAGCGAAATCCAATTGTCGACACCAACAGCTACTCCCAAGGCAACACCAAAACCAACTCCCAAGAAAACAGTGTTGGCAAAGGCTTCGCCAAAACCGTCACCGAAAGTGAAGCCGACACCGGAGGACGCCGATAAGAAGAAAGAGGAAGCCGAGGTCGACACAGAGAAAAAGAAGATTGCGAAAGCCGCTCCAGCGAAGACGGATGCTGATGATACTGATCTGCCTGTGAAGAAGGCGTCTCCTTCTCATACCGGCGGCCACAAAGGCGATTCAGCGGCTACGGGTGGACACGCTGCGGGCGCATCGGAATTCGGCTGGTACGGCAATATGTTGCATGATCGTTTTTACAGCGAATGGGTCCAGCCGACGACGACCGTCACTTCCGGCGCCAAGATTTCGACGCTTGTTAAAATTCGAATCGAGAAAGATGGACGTGTGTCCAAGTTCGAAATCATCAAGCCGTCAGAAAATGTGGTAGTCGATGAGTCGGTAGCGACGATTGCGAGACGAGTGACACAAGTTGATCCTCTGCCAGCCGGGCTCGGCAGCGGCGATCATTACGATGTGAAAATCAATTTCGAGTTGAAGTCCGAACAATGAGACGAATTGCAGATTGCTCGCTCAAGGGCTGGGTCTTCCTGCTGCTTGCTGGTGCATCCTGCTATTACAAGAGGGCAAGCGATTTGCCTTCGCGATGTTCCACCTGTTCCATCGTGCACCGACGAGGCGCTTTGTCCGGCCGCCATCGCAAGATCCTTGTGCCGTGCCGAAATCGACCGCCGGTAAAATGATCATAGGCAACTTCGACCACGACTTTCGGATCGACCGGTTCCCATTCGCCAGTGCGATCCGTGCTCCAACGACTCGGCCGACCTGGCGCATTGCCAGTGAATCCGGGCGGCTTTTTTAATGCCTCGAATTTTTTCGTCAAGGCGCGGCGATCGCTCGCTTTAAAAGAGGACGTGAATCCGACGTGATGAAGCAGTCCATCCTCGTCGTAAAGGCCGAGCAAAAGCGAGCCGATTAAACGCGCGCCACTCGCGAATCGGAATCCGCCAACTACGCAATCCGCGCTGCGGATCTGCTTTACCTTGATCGCGGCGGTCCGCTCGCCGCAAGCATAGGACGCATTAAGTTCCTTCGCGATCACGCCGTCGAGATTCCCGCCAACCTTCGCGAACCATTTCTTCGCCGTGGTCAGATTCGTTGTCGCTGGCGATAACCGAAGCGCGCTTTTCGTTTCAAAATTTTCGCGGGCAAATTCTTCAAGCATATCGCGACATGCTTTCAGCGATCGCTCCACATATGATTGTCGATCTTTGCCCAGCAGATCGAAAATGATGAACATAGCAGGATGCGCTTTGGCAAGTTTTTGGACGCGACTCGCCGCGGGATGTAGACGCAGTTGCAGTTCATTGAAAGAAAAGCGCTGCGAATCGGAATAACCAATTCGCCATCGATGATAAACTGTTGTGCCAGTAACCCAGCGAGTGCCTCGACGATGTCTGGAAAATAACGCGCGAGGGGCTGGCCAGCTTTTGATTGCAAATAAATCTTCCGATCATCGCGAAAGGCGATGCAACGAAACCCGTCCCATTTCGGCTCGTATTGCCAGCCATTGCCGGCCGGAACCTCTTCCGCCGAGCGCGCTTCCATCGGCGGCAACGGTGGTTTTAAGAGCATTCTTTCGGGTATCTTCGAGGCGCGAGTTTGGGCGGTCGCTTTCCGTTAACAATCGCGCCCGCCACCGCGACATAGGGAAGCTCTTGTCGATCAACCGCGCAGCGCAACATCAATCCGCCGCGACTCATGTCGCCGCGACCGATGAAGTCAACGGGGAAGCGCAGCCGGTCACCAAAGTTCCTCAGCAGAACGTCAACATATTTTCCCGTGGCAATGCTGCCGAGCAGAATGATTTCGCTCCCGGGCGGTATTTTCTTTACCAGACGCCGCGCGTCGCGCTCGAGCGGTTCTCGATAACGCGGATCACTTTCGTGAATGTCGACCAGAGCGAATTCACGCAAGTCGTTGAGACGAATTCGCGCGTGCGCATCGATCAAGCCACGCGTTGGCGTGATAACAAATACGCCCGAGGTTCCTCGGATCGGACGCGCAAATGCATTTGCGTAGGCAATTTTTCCACGAAAATAGAGGCCGCTCAGAAAAGTAAACACCTCCGCGATTGTCGCGCCTTGTTTGTTGCGCAATCGTCTCGCGAGTTCGAATTGCGCTCTCTCGCTCAAAATCATGCGCGCTCGCTCACCGGCAGCGTACGCGGGTGAAAGGAGGAAAATGCGGCAGCTGATCTCGTTATCCATCAGTTGCAATTGTCCGATTGACCAGCGGCAACGCAAGTTGCACACGACATTACCAGCCAATTAAGTGCGCTCGCCAAATCGGCCATCCATCCTCGTGAGGGCCATCTTAGCTCCCGTTCTTGCTTTTTGGGCTGGGGAGGGAATATAACGCAAAGATGCATTTCGCTTGGCCGTTTACACCTCGCGTCGGTGATAACCGCGACAAGGAGGAGAAATGGTCGTCTACCGCCGATGTGCAGCCCAATTTCCTTTGTGTCGGAGCCCAGAAAGGTGGAACGTCGTGGCTTTATCAACAACTTGCTTCGCACCCGGATTTCTGGATGCCTCCCATAAAGGAGGTGCGTTATTTTGATAAATTGAGTAGGACGAAAGCATCTCCGCGTCCGCGGGACCAGCGCGATGTTCGTTTTCTGGAAAGCATAAAAAGCTTGAGTGAACGACCCTACATCGACCTGGAGAGTTATGCGCGGTTGTTCGAGGCCAAAGGATCGCTTCTCTCTGGTGACATTTCCCCAACCTATTCGACGCTGAACGACGAGATCATTCAGCGAGTTATCAGTTATTTGCCGAACTTAAGGGTGATCTTTATTGCCCGTGATCCGGTTGAGAGAGTCTGGTCGCAGTTGTCCATGGGGGTACGTCTCGGAATGATTAGTCCGTTTGACGTCACTGATAGCGACGCTGTTATTCGGAATTTGCTTAACTCAGGGGTGCTCTTGCTCTCGTACCCGAGCCGAGTCGTCGCGCGATGGAAACGTTACGTTCATCCAGACCTGTTTCGTACCTACTTTTTTGATGACTTGGAAAGAGATCCCGCTGAACTGCGTCGTTCCATCCTCGATTTCTTGGGTGCCGATCCGAACAAGCAAGGTGGCCGGCTGAAGGCGGATTACAACAGTGACCGGGGCAAGAAGAAGCTTCGGCTGAGCGAGAAAGTGCGGTCCCATGTGGAGCGAGAAACTGGCCGGGGCGATATGGCTTTTCGTTTCTCTCTTTTTTGGCCGTGTTGACCGACAATTTTGATCTCTTCCTTTGGTGTGATTGGATCGCGTGAACCTTTGCGAATTAAAGTGTTCCGCCTCACAACGAGAGAACGCCGGTCGCGCAGCGAGATTGCAGATGACCTTTTTGCCAAGCGCACATCACTCGTCGGGGCAACGAGCCGGTCAAGGGTTTCGCCAAAGCTGCCAGTAGGAACAAAGACTCAGCGATGCTTTTTCATCGAATGAGCGGCATGTTTTGCTCCCGTCCTTGCTTTTTGAAGCCAGCAAAGAAGATAATGCAAAAGTGCGTTGGATTTGGCCATTCAAAGTTCGCGTCGCCCACGACCGCGACAAACAAGAGAGTGGGTTTGCTCGGGGCGATGCCCGCCCCGATTTCTTGTGTGTCGGAGCTCAGAAGGGTGGAACGACATGGCTTTATCAACAGCTCGACGCGCATCCCGATTTCTGGATGCCTCCTCGAAAGGAACTGCACTACTTTGATGAGCTAAGTAGGACTAAACGGGCATTTCCTCCGCGTCGCAGAGACGCGCGCGATCTTTGGTTTCTGGAGAGAATAGCAAGCTTAAGTGCAAGATCCTATATCGATTTGGACAACTATGCACGGCTGTTCGAGCCCAAAGCGTCACTTCTCTCTGGCGACATTACGCCAGCCTACTCGATGTTGAATGACGAGATTATTCAGCGGATCGTCGATCATTTTCCAAGGTTAAAGGTGATCTTTCTGGCCCGCGATCCGGTTGAGAGAGCCTGGTCGCAGTTGTCCATGGCGGTGAGTGTCCAAATGATCAAGCCGTTTGACGTGACTGATATCGACGAAGTGATTCGGAATTTGCTCCATCCAGGGGTGCTCTTGCGCTCGTATCCGAGCGCGATCGTCGCGCGATGGAAACGCCATGTTCATCCGGACCAGTTTCGTACGTATTTCTTTGACGACTTGAAAAAAAATCCCGTCGAACTGCGATGCACCATCCTCAATTTTTTGGGGGCCAATCCCGACAAGCCGAGTGGAGGACTTAGTGCTGATTACAACAGCCAGTCGGATAGGAAAAAGCTTCGGCTGAGCGAAAAAATGCGGTCGCATCTGGCTCAGTTCTTCAAGAACGAGTTGGAGGCTTGCGCCGTGGAACTGGGCGGACCAGCCAGGGAATGGCCGGCGCGATACGGCTTTTCACTGCTGTGTTTTCTCGCCGAGCTGGCCAACAATTCTGATCTCCTTTGGTGGTGTGATTGGATTGCCTGACCTTGGCCAGAGGAACGTATTCCACTAGTATAGGAACAAAACGACGTCGCCCCCGAAAGCGTCTTTCAATCCCGGTCAAGCGCGCTTCGGCCAGGTCGAGATTTCTGCTTGATGCATCGCGATCGACAACGGCCGTTTAGGCTGCGGCCGAGCGGTTTTGCAGCGCTATCTTTGCCTTTGCCCGTGCACGATTTGCCTGCAGTTCTGCCAGATGTTTTTCCGACCAGCGACACAGCGTGTGCAAAGGCTCGATTAAAGTTCGCCCCAACCTCGTGAGAGAGTATTCAACTTTCGGCGGCACGACCGGGTGTACTTTGCGTTGGACCAGACCGTCGCGCTCGAGGCTGCGCAGAGTTTGGGTGAGCATTTTTTGCGAAATACCCCCGATCTCGCGCTGAAGCGCAGCGTAACGCTTGGTGCCGTGAGCCAGGACCTGGATGATGAGCGCGGTCCATTTATCTGCGATGCGATCGAGCACGAGCCGCGAAGGGCATTGCGCATCCATAACCGAGCCGACTGGGGAAGACTTTCGCATGGCCCCTTTTTAGAGCATTATCAATTCAGGCGCAAGAAGAGAGCAGCAATCTAAAGACGCTGTATAGAATTAAACCACTGTAGTTGACGGCGAGTTACCGTGGTCGATATTTTACGAGACTATCATGAGAGATTTTGTTGTGTCAGAGCAAAATGAAGCGACTGCCCTACGCTTGTTGGACGAGTCGCCGCAGCCACGAAATAGCTCGGGGTTTACAGGCAGAGACGATGTGCCCACGGATTATTCGTTGCTCGACGAGTATTCGCGCGCGGTGGTCGGCGCA
>WNGG01001155.1_pt1 | contig 30832 bp, 33 predicted proteins | sample 5400661 | NCBI WGS metagenome assembly WNGG01 (sample SAMN13153372, study PRJNA577476) | soil metagenome | isolation source: 100 cm soil or saprolite under Garry oak tree replicate 1 | place: USA:California | collected 2016-06-15
AATGCTTGAACGCGTTATCCAGATCGCGTAAAGCCTCTTGCATAGCGCACTTACTCACCTCATACATCCAAGGAAAGTCGGTCTTTTTGAGGGCATTCAGTTCTTTGTGGAGGTCAAGAGCAGTCGGACGTTTGCCAGTGGCACGGTAGACTTCTTGCGAACGCGACAAGCCCCAATTATAGGCAAAGCGAGAAGCACCCGCATGCTTCAAACAGGCCGTGCGTTGCTCGTTTGTGAGGTCTAATTCGGTTTGATAGCCCCGTACCACTGGTGCCACTAGTCATCCTCTTCTTTCATCACGTGCTCAACACACTGCTTGATTTTCTCGGCTCGTCTCTTGCTCTGCCGACGTCCATAGATGCGAGCGGCCATGCTGGTGATCACACTCACAAAGTCGTCTCCCAACTCATCACCCGTATCACTCTGAAAAATCATCTCTATGTGTCTCCCCTGGGCTTCCAGTAAGGTTTCGATGTAATGGGAACCAAAGCGTGTGAGGCGATCACGGTTCTCAACCACGATAGTGCCAATGCTCGTATTTGCTAAAAGCTTCTCAAGTTTGGGCCGCTTGTCATTGAGACCGGAGGCAATTTCCGTGACCTCTTTGGAGACCTGATAGCCTTTAGCTGCTGCATAATCTTTCAGGCGCTGTATTTGCCGCTCTAAGTCTTCCTTCTGTCCAAGAGAAGAGACGCGAGCATACAAGGCAATGCGACCCGTGAGCGGCTTCACATCGGCTTTATCTCGCACGATGACCGTTCCCGTCTCGGTTTGATAGGCATCTAAAGTGCCAGCTTTGTACCAGCGCCAGGCCGTTTTATAGCTGATCCCGTTTTGTTTGGCATATTGACTTAACTTCATGTCTATATTTTAGCATGATTTGTCTATGCCTGTCAATAGTGCTTGAAGTTAGTTAGTACCCCCGTATACGCCGACTGGCATGATGGCCGCAAGGGTCATCATGGGTGGGGGCTTCGCAAAAACACCAACCACACCCTGACTTCTCATTTGAGCAAAAAGAGCTTGCCCAGGTAATCAAACAATGGTTCCTCGCGTGCGGGCTGGCCGCGCAAGCCGATGTAGCCATCTGGCCGGATAAAGTATAGTGACTCTACTCCAACACCGTAGAGGGTGTGCAGGTACCCATCGGTATCTAACAGTATCGGCCCATTCCAGTTGAGGTGTTCCGGCTTCTCGTTTCCGTGGACGATCAGGCGAACTTTGATCTCATTGCTCAGCGCAGCTTCTACTTTTTGAGCAATGCTGGTGAGGTGTGCATAGCTTTCTGTAGTGGGTGCCAGTCCAGCAAAGAGTAAGAGGGTGGATGTCGTTCCTTGAAATTCCGGCATGGGGAGCGTTACGGAAGTGCAGCCAGTCACTGGTGCTGGGCTTCTCACGTTGTCTATGCAGGCGCACCGGCTTGTCCATCACTTTCTCTCCATAGGATTGCGAGAGTGAGGAGGTGCGATAGTGAATATCGAGTTCTGAGGCTTCCTGGGCCAGCTTCTGCTGAATGATATCCATGCTGAGCAAGCGACCAAGTACTTGATCGCGGACGAGACGTAGGGCAGGATTTCTGTTGACGAGGAGGCTGGTACCGGCGTGTGTCCCCTGAAGGACGTGTCGCGCCACAGGCAAGCGTTCCTCTTCATACGTCTCGAGCAGGGTGATGGGAGCTTTCCCTTGATGGACGAGGGCCAGTTTCCAGGCAAGGTTATAGGCATCTTGAATACCTGTGTTCATACCCTGACCACCAAAGGGGCTGTGGATATGGGCAGCATCACCGGCGAGAAAGACATGACCGATGAACCATGCTTCCATACAGCATCAGTCGAATGATCTGTTCACATGCATAGGTTAATGTTTCAGGTGATATTTCGCCAGAAACGCCAAGCACACGTTGATAGCGCGGTAAGGAGAGGAGATGGGGCTCGCCCCTTGCATCTCCTTGCTTACGTTATGGGAAGAAATATCAACCCAGTAAATCAATCCTGGCAAGAGCATCCCTTTTATTGCAGGCGTGGAGAGGCGTTGGGATGCAGTAGAGGATATAAGTTGATGGTCCAACCGATACCAAAAGCTTGGGGCACCAGGATCTGAGACGTATTTTCATTCCAGAAAGTATTACGTATACGCTCAAGGGTGGGGAAGCGAAAGTCATAGGGGATGCCGAAAACACGGCCCTGCCATGTCCGGCTCTCAGGTGGACGGCTCAGTTGATCCCTGATGGCTGCGGTGACAAGAACTGTCAACACGATACTTCCGATTATCCTTCGTGCGCGAGATTTCTTTTTGCGTTTCATAGCTTTTTTCTCCTTTTCTTTTTCGACGGTGATGTAGTCGTGTGGTAGTCATTATACATCAGTTCGGAAGGGCTTATAAAGGAGGAGCCCTTTGCTCCTCCTTTTTCGCTTTATGTATGGATGCGTGTACCTACCTACTATGGAATTAATGCATCGCTACTACTGGTGAGGTCCCTTCGGCTGCATCTTCGGGGGCTTGATTACTTGCCGCGCTTCTCTTGCCGCCGCGTAGGGGGATCTCTTGCAGGAAGAAGATGGCGATAAATCCCACGCACATGAGAACCGTGCTCAGAACGAAAACGTTGTGTATACCGCTCGTCAAGCCGACCTTTACTGCTTCCATCAGTTGAGCATACAAGGCCTTGCCCTGTGGACCAAAGGCCGAGAAGCGTGCAAGCAACTGTTTCTGGATGTCCGACGAGAGCAAGACATTCGGATTGTCAAAGACACTGAGGGCCTTTGCAGGAACTACCGCTTTGATTTGAGCCGGAATGGCATTGTGAAAACCGGGTACATAGGCTGTGGTCAAGATCGAGCCCATGGCCGCTACCGCAATGGTGGCACCAATTGAGCGGAAGAAGGTGAGCGCAGATGTTGCTTGACCGATCTTCGTTGGCAGGGCGTTCTGCACGATCACCGTGTAGAGCGACATACTGAAGCCGAGACCCAGGCCCAACACAATCATCGCAATGATTAAATCCGTATTGGTTGAGTTCACATCCAGGCGCAGCAGTAGTAACGACCCGCCAATGGTGATCGCCATACCAACAAACGCAATCCATTTGTACTTGCCAAAGCGCGATACTAACTGTCCGGAGACGACACTACTGAATATCAAGCCAATCATCAACGGTGAGAGGAGCAGACCACTATTGGTGGCCGAGATGCCCAGTACACCCTGTGCATACAGGGGCAAGAACAGGATAGAACCAAACATGCCCATGCTTGTAATCATCGTGACCAGCAGGGATACGCTGAAGATGCGGTTCTTAAACAGGCTGGGACCTATAATTGGTTGTGCGTTCTGCCGTTCCAGGCGAGCCTCATAGAGGATAAACAGGGCTAAGAATACAATTACTCCAGCAAACAGGCTAATAATCTGCCACGAGAGCCAGGCATATTGAGAACCGGCCCAGGTGAATCCTAACAGGAGCGGTACCGTCCAGCAAATCAATAAGAGCGCGCCCAGGTAATCAATCGAAACTTTCCCTGTGTTTTTGCTACGGAGTGGTGGCATCAAGAAGATGAGCACCAGGAGCGCGATGATCCCAATCGGCAGGTTGACATAGAACACCCAACGCCAGGTGGAGTGATCGGTAATCCAGCCCCCGACTGTCGGACCAAGGATGGAAGACAGGCCGAAAACACCGCCAGTCACACCTTGCCATTTGCCGCGTTCGCGCGGCGTAAAAAGGTCTCCAACCACGGCGATAGCGATGGGCATCAACGCGGCTGCTCCCAGGCCCTGGAACGCACGGAAGGCGATCAACTGATTCATTGACTGAGCTGCTCCCGAGGCGGCAGACCCTACCAGGAACACCACGACGCCAATCAAGAAGATGGGTTTGCGTCCGAAGATATCGGAGAGCTTGCCATAAATCGGAACCATCACTGTTGATGTCAACAGGTAAGCGGTGGTTACCCACGTGTAGCGATCGAAGCCTTGCAAATCAGTAATGATGCGGGGCATCGCCGTACCTACAATCGTCTGATCGAGGGAGGCGAGCAACATTACGAGCAAGACGCCGGCCATGGTTAAAAGTGTCTCACGGCGCGTGAAGCGTGGAGTCTCTCTATCCTGGGATGAAGAACTACTCACTACAGGCATGTCGCCCGTTGTCGATTGTTTCGATACTTTTTCCATGAAAAAAACTTTCTTCAGAATGTATACTTATTCAAAACTCTACTGGCCTGCTCTCTACCTGTATAACACGATCGTTGTGTTGTTTTTCATTCAGTCCACGAGAGATAATCCCGTGCAAGTGCGCCAGTATCCGCATGCATGCCAGGGATTGAAAGGTTGTTTAGCTGGCTTCGGAATTGGCTATCCCGTTGAAGTAGATGCGCTGGAGATGTTTGACCAGGTCTCCGTGGGAGAGGTCATCTCCCAACAAGAGACGATCATAAACCTTTGGCGAAAACAAACTAAAAAACGAGAACACCATTACTTTCGTTGGAATAGAGGAAGTAATTTCCCCTACTTCTTTCCCTTCTTCAAGGAGCTTCGTTACGCGTGAAACCAGGCTTTCCCAAAGATCACGCATACATCCGCCCTTTTCAACGATCATCCGCTTTAAGTCTACACCATTGTACATAGATGAAAGAAGTCGTGTTTGTTTGCTATATAGCCCGGTATAGATAAACTGAAGGAGCGCCTCAAGCTTTGCTCGCGGTGTTGGCTCCGCTTCGATTACTCCATCAATCCCCTGGAGAAATGTCTGCATGTCGCGCTTGAAGATCGCTAATACCAGTTCTTCCTTCCCGGGAAAGTGCGTGTAGATCGTGCCTTTGGCGATACCAACACGAGCGGCGATCTCATCCATCGAGGCCTCATAATAGCCCTTTTCCTGGAGCACTTCTTCCGCTGCCCGGATGATAAGTTCCTCGCGCTCACGGCGCTGTTTTTCCTTCAGTGAGGTAGCTGGTACATGAACAATTTGCACAATAAACCTCTTTGCTGGCATTTAATTGACTGATTGCCTATGCTTTGACGAAAAATATTTCTATTGACTCACCGATATTATTGATGACCTCTAAGTAGTTTATGACTCTTTAGTCAAAGTTCTACCACAAGGTCACACAAATGTCAAGGGGGTGAAGCACTGACATCCCCTCATATAACTTCTTGGTCAACTGCTGCGCATCCAGTTCTGAGCGCAGCGTGTTCTCTACAGGCGTCGCCCCACCGCCCCCGGACGCGATAATGGATTTTAACAAATTCTTCGAGGTACCGATACGAGAGATGTAGAGGCGGCATTCATGACGCCAGTCCGCCTGTGAAGCGGACTGGCGTCATGAATGCCGCCTCTACCACGACCGTAAGTATTTTGTTAACTTTCATAATCACGTCCCTACAGGTGCTTATGGGCGTAATCCATCACCCCATGTGTAGACAATTTATCCGGTAATACCGGCAGAAGCAGCCGAGCGTAGGAACCACCTCTGGAAAAGCAGGAAAACGATCAACATGATTATGCTGATCATACTGGCGAAGGCCATGATGTCACCCCAGTCTATCGGTGCTTGGGCGAAGAAGATGCGCATACCTACCATCAGGGGTCGGTAGGTATCGTCACGAGTGACCAGAAGTGGCCAGAGAAAGTCGCCAATGTGGGTAAGAAATTGCCAGATGGCAACGGTGATGAAGACCGGACGAGAGAGTGGGACAACTAACTGCCAGTAGATGCGTAAACGACTGGCTCCGTCAACGAAAGCAGCCTCCTCGATGTCCCTGGGAATGTCAATGAAGAATTGGTGGAAGAGGAAGATGGAGAAAGCATCAGCAATGAAAGGGATGATCTGTACTTGGTAGCTATTTATCCACGTGGTTACACCATTGAACCAGGGAAACTGGTTGACCAGCAGCAGAAGTGGCACGGCTATCGATTCGAAAGGGATGACGACCAGCACTACGATGAGGATAAGGATGAGCTTGCGTCCAGGCAAAGGCATACGTGCTAGGGCGTAGGCAATCAGGCTGTTGACGAGGAGACCCAGTATGACGATGCTGGTGACGATGACCAGCGTGTTGAACAAATAGAGACCAAAGGGAAAGCGCTCGAAGGCGTCGTCGTAGTTCTGTAGCGAGAGGTCTCCGTAGGGAATAAGAGCCCTCACCGTGGTTACATCTTGGAGAAGCTGATTCTCGTTAGATTTTAATGAAGAGACGATCATAAAGACTGTAGGAAATAAGAAAAAGATCGCCAGCAGGCTCATCAAGAGGTAGTTGAGTGCTAGCCAGAGATACTTGCGGCTGAAGGGCAGCAGAGGCATATGTGCGGTTTTTTCGTGGGCTGGAACGGATGCCTTCACTTTGCGCGTGGTCAGTGCCATTAGGTTATACCTCTCTTTTTTCAGCTGCGACGACGTAGCGAAGAATGGGGATGACGCGAATGAGTACAATGAGAAAGAAGACGACCGCGACTGCCGAAGCATAGCCAACGCGCAAGTGGCGAATGCTCTGATTCACCATATACCACACAACAGTCGTAGTGGCGTTATTTGGGCCACCCTGGGTCATAACCTCGACCTGGGTGTACAGTTTAAATGCCTGTACAGTGGTGGCGATCATCACGAAAAACGTGGTGTTGCGCAGTTGGGGAAGGGTGACGTACCACAGCTGCTGCCAGCGTGCGGCACCATCGACTCGCGCCGCTTCGTAGAGCGACTCCGGGATGTTCTGTAGGCCTGCCAGGTAGATGATCATGTAGAGACCGACGCCCTGCCAGATCGACAAGAACATGATGGCAGGCAGAGCCAGGTTGGCGTCGTCGAGCCAGGTATAGGGTCCTAGATAGCCGAAGCTGATTGTCTTAATAAAGGCGTTGATTAACCCCTGGCTTGGATTGTAGAGAAATGACCACACCACTGCGATGACTGCTAGAGGAGTGACTACGGGACTAAAGTACATTGTACGGAACACAGAAATGCCGCGTATCTTCTGGTTGAGCAAAAGGGCCAGGAAGAGAGCCAGCCCCGTTTCGACAGGTACCACGATCATGCCAAAGAAGGAGTTGTTTAAGAGGGCCCGGCGCAGTGTATCGTCTGCCAGAAGCCGTGCGTAGTTAAGCAACCCGACGAAAGTGGTTGGCAGTGGACTTGGTGTCAAGCGCTGATTGGTGAACGAGAAGTAGATTGCCAGTACGAAGGGGATAATTAGGAAGATCAGTAGCAGGGTCAAGGCGGGCATAGCGAAAGCCCACGAGAGATACTGTTCCTTATGATTCCAGAGCGACACTTTAGGTCTAGCTTTTGTGTTCGTCCTGGCGCGAAGCTGTAGGCTCATAGATTTCCTCGTATACATATATTGGGCTGATAGCTCCGAGGTGTTACCCTACTGCCCGATTGGATAACCCTGATTGTCCTGGAGGTCCTGGTCTATCTTTTGAACCGCTTTATCCAGCTCTTTCTTCACATTAAAGCCAGCGACGATATTGACTACTGCTTCAGAAAATGCTGAGGTAATCGTAGGATACGCCGGAGTGATCGGGCGTGGCTCTGCTATACCTCCAAGGAGCTGTAATGCAAACACATGAAGTGGGCCGTTCGCCGCATACAGTTGAGACTGGGCGATAACTGATTTGCGTGCAGGCACTGCTCCATTGGCATTGGTCATACGCGCTATCTCCGAAGGTGACAGGATGAAATTCAACACTTGCCACGCTGCGTCAGGAGTTTTGCAGGAGGAGGTGAGGCCCCAATTCCATGAACCCATGCCGGTTTTCGCTCCCTTGCCCAAATTGGGTGCAGGCAAGACAAGCAGGTTGTCGCCCAAGGCCTGATAGTTATCTGCATAGAGCCAGTGGCCACCCCAGCTCAGGGCGGCGTGACCAGATGTAAAACCGATGTCGCTGGCAGGCCAGGGATTGCTATAGCCTTTTTTGAAAAGGTTTTGGAACCATGTTAGCGCGGCAACGGCGTCAGGGCCGTTGAGTGCTCCCATGGCCGACCGGTAGGTGTTACGATTAATCAGGTCACCTCCGAAGGACTCAACAAAGGGCGAGAAGCCATAGCTAAACCATTCACCTCCAGTGGTCATATTTAAATCCAGTGGATACTGTACACCCGCTACGTGTTTCAACCTTGCCAATATGTCGTTGAATTCGCTCAACGTCCAGGGGGAGTCGATAGTAGGGATACGCACGCCTGCTTCGCGCAAATACTGTTTGTTAGCATAAAGACCAAGGCCAGAATCATACTGCCCTAGACTGTACAAGTGATGGTTGTAGGTCCCCTGCTGGAGAATCGATGGCAAGAAATCAGCCCTCATCTGGGGAGATACATATTTGTCGAGTGGCATGAGATAGCCCGACCAGGCATAGTTATATAAGGTTGGGCCGTCGAAGTCGAGCAAGCAGGGAAGGCTATGCGACATAGCAGCGATGTTTACTTGGTCGATGTAACTCCCTTCTGACAGTTGGACCGCCTCGACCCGTATATTCGGGTGGCTGTCATTGAATGCCTGGAGGGTTGCATTGAGTGCGGCACGCTCCGCTCCCTGGCCTGAGTGAAAAAAGAGCTCTACGGTGATTGGTCCGGACGTACTACTAGATGTTGTGAACAAGGTTGGGCCACAGGCTGAGACAATCATACTCAGCACAATCAATAGGAGGAAAATACCTCCCCGATGCTCTTTGTTACTTACCGTTCTGTAAAACCTGCTCATGGCAACGGACCCTTTGGTGCTTGACAATGGTAGTAGTAAGTACTATCCAACTTCAGAATATAGCATGGATTGGGGACTTAATCAAGGCAGGGTGACGAGGCTTTCAAAGAGAAAATATGGTATACTTGCGTTATGAATACACCCGCCCACTCTCACACAAATGAACAAGGAGAAACCTGTGCAACCCATCCGGTGGGTCGTGCCTTGCGCTTACTTGGTGATGCGTGGACGCTGATCATCGTCTACACACTCCTCTCTGGCACGAAACGCTTTGGCGAATTGCAGGAGGCCCTGGGCAATGTCAGCCCCAAGACGCTATCGCAACGGCTCAAGATGCTGGAAGAGATCGGTTTTGTGCAACGTCAGGCCTTCCTCGAGATACCGCCACGGGTTGAGTATCGCCTGACGGATAAAGGATTGGCACTCATCGATATCATGGAGGCGATCAAGCAGTTTGGACAACGCTACCTCTCCGAAGTTGAACCACCACCGCCCGATGATACATCTACCCCTTCATCGTGCCAATGATTGAGGCTGACCTCGCAACCTTATGGCAGACCGGCTTTTCAGGATGCATCCGATCGTCTTCAATGAGAAAAATGGTCAATGGGCTTTTCTTGCTTGTTTCATAAATGCTTCTACCTCGGCGCGTGTCGGCAGGCCAGATTGTGCCCCAAACTTTGTGACCTTTAAGGCACTGGCATACACCGCGAAACGTAAGGCATCTTCCACTGTCTGTTGCTCAGTTAGAGCAACTGTCAATGCCCCTACGAAACAGTCGCCAGCAGCTGTGGTGTCTACCACCTGTACTCTTGGTGATGCCTCGTAGATCATGCGTGTTTTTCCTGCGCTATCACTGGTTACGAGAATAGCTCCCTGTGAACCAAGCGTAATCACCACTTTGGCTATACCTTGTTCATGGAGAACTGTACCCACAATCTGGGCATCCTCAAGCGTGTCTACCCTCTGCCCACTCAATACACTAGCCTCGTTTTCGTTGACAATCAGAACCTCGACTTGTTTCAAGGTCTCGGTAGGTAGGATCTGAACCGGTGCAACATTCAGTATCACCGGCACACCTGCCTTATGCGCAGCACGGACGAGGGATATCACCGTCTCCACTGGAATCTCCATCTGAACTACCAGTGCTCGCGCCCGACCAATTGCCTCAAAGAAACTTGTCATCTGTGCTTTGTCCGTACCTACGTGCATATTTGCACCAGAGGCAACGACGATAGCGTTGTTGCCTTCGGGGGTTAAAAAGATAAAGGCCGTTCCGCTGGTCTCTTGCGTATCTACTACTATGAGTCTCGTATCCACTTTGTCGGCCTGTAACGCACTGAGCAGACGTTCTCCAAAGGGGTCCTTGCCGATACGTCCGGCCATCGCTACTGAGGCTCCCAGACGCGCCATAGCTACCGCCTGATTCCCTCCCTTCCCCCCTGGCACCAGTTTGAGCGACCCACCTCCCAAAAGCGTTTCTCCCAGTACCGGTACACGCGGCACCCGCACAACTTGATCCATATTCAGGCTACCCACGACAAGAATGATGCTTTCCGCCATTGTCGGCCTCCTGATTGTTGAACTTTATGTAGGAAGGATACGATATAGTAAGATATATCTGCAATAGGTTAAGATATTATTGCGTTTATTGACAAATCTCAACCTGTCTCGCACCTTCTCTTAACTAGAGGTTAATCTGCGAAGAGTATACATGATATGTGATAGTTAGAAATACTGAGTACAGTTGCTCTAATTTCTACTTTACCAGGGGGAATAGCACAACAGGGCCGTTAGCTTCGCTATTTCTAATAAATATTGGATAGAGGTGCCGTAGTGTCTACTATATTTCTTGATCGGGACGGAGTGATTAACGAAAACCGAGCAGATCATGTAAAAAGCTGGCAGGAGTTTCGCTTTCTGGCTGGCTCACGCGAAGCCATCGCAAGATTGACCCAGGCAGGTCACCGCATCATTGTGTGTACAAATCAAGCAGCCATAGCGCGAGGCCAGGTGTCTGTAGAAACTGTTGAGAACATTCATCACCGCATGCTTGCTAGTATTGACGAATTTGGGGGGATGATTGAGAAAGTTTACTACTGTCCTCATGGCAAAGACGAAAATTGCCATTGTCGCAAACCTCGTCCCGGTATGATTTTGCATGCTTGCGAGGAACTAGATATAGACTTGAATGATGCCATCTTTATCGGCGATAGCATCACCGATCTGCGAGCAGGTTTTGCTGCCGGTGTCCGCTCCGCTATCCTGGTACTCACCGGTCTAGGGGCCGAACAGTTCTATAATCATCATCACGAAGTTCCTCAACCCTTCCGTATTACCATGAATCTTAAACACGCTGCTGATATCATCCTGCAGGGTACTCATCTCAATACTGATGCTCAAACCATCATGGAGCGTATCTGCTACTCCATGCTCCAGACATCTAAACGAACTGAAGCTATTATACCTGTTATAGAACAAATGGTCATGCTAACGAAAGTGTAAGCATGTTGACCGCCCCCGCCCCATGATGACCGCAAGGGTCATCACTACTATACACGAATGCCTCGGCCTGCGGAGCCGTCGTGTATAGTAGTGATGACCCTTGCGGTCATCATGTCGCATGTTGACAAAACCCCAAAGCACTGTTATGCTTGTGTCCATAACAAACACATGTACAAGCAAAGAACGGGATAAGTATCTTTTGCATAACTCCAGAGAGCTGCGGGTTGCTGCAACGCAGTAGCAAGTAAAAGAGAAATCCACCCGCGAGCTGGCGCGATAAGCGTTTCCGGTTGCCCCCGTTACCAGGCAGAATGAAGGCCGTTTGCGCTGCCTTTCCCGTCTCCTGCACAGGAAAAGTACAATGCAAGCGGTAAAGATAGGTGGCACCACGATGAGCGCATTTTCCGCGTTATCGTCCTTGGAGACGATAACGCTTTTTTTGTGCAGCGTATGTGCTTTATTCCAAAGACTCAATACAAAGAAGGAACAGAGATGCTAGACCTGGCATTTATTCGTAGCAACCCGGATGCTGTCAAAGAGGCAGCACGACTGAAAAATAATAACATCGACATCGACTACCTGCTAGATGTGGATCGACGCGTGACCACTTTACAACGCCAAATAGAGGAGTGGCGATTTCAACAGAATCAGTTGAATAAACTCATGCGTGAAGCTGGCAAAGATAAAGAAAAGCGTGATGCGATCATCGCTGAAGGCAAGCAGCTTGCCGAGCAGATCAAACACGCCGAGCCAGAGCTGAATGCCCTGCTGGAAGAACGCCAGCAACTGCTCTACCTTGTTCCCAATATTCCCGATCCCAGCGCGCCCATTGGCAAGGACGAGAGCGACAATGTACCCGTCAAGTACTGGGGAACGCTCCCAGAGTTTCCTTTCGAGCCTCGCGATCACTACACCCTCATGCAAGAACTGGATATGGTCGATATTGAACGCGGTGTGAAGATCGCCGGTGCGCGTAGCTACATTCTCAAGAACGACGCAGCCCGTCTGGAACTCGCACTGATGCACTTTGCCCTTGATCGCATGGTGCAGAAGGGTTTTACCCCCTTGATTGTACCGGCAATGGCACGCGAATTTTGTTTCATCGGCAACGGGCAATTCCCTAAAGGTCGTGACCAGGTATACGCCATTGAGAACGATGATACCTTCCTGGTCGGCACAGGCGAAGTCTCGATTACAGGCATGTACAAGGATGAAATTCTCAAGTACGAAGACCTACCTATGCGCTTCGTGGCCTACTGCCCCTGCTTCCGGCGTGAGGCCGGTACATATGGCAAGGACACACGCGGCGTCTTCCGCATCCATCAGTTCAGCAAGGTAGAACAATATATCATGTGCAAAGCCGACCACGAAGAGTCCGTGCGCTGGCACGAAGCTCTGCTGGCAAATTCCGAGGAACTGGTCCAAGCTCTGGAACTGCCCTATCGGGTAGTCGCCGTCTGCACAGGCGACATGGGTGATGGCAAAGTGGGCATGTACGATCTTGAGTGTTGGCTGCCCAGCGAAAATCGCTACCGCGAGACCCATTCCTGCTCCTATCTGCACGACTGGCAGGCTCGCCGCGCCAACCTGCGCTACCGCGACGAGGAAGGCAAAGTTAAATTCCTGCATACCCTCAACAATACCGCCATCGCTTCACCCCGTATCATGCTACCACTGTTGGAAGTCCACCAGCAAGCCGATGGCAGCGTGAAGATTCCCGCCGCCCTGCGCCCGTATCTAGGTGGTCAAGAGTTCTTCAGGCCACCTACAAAACAGTAAAAAGACCCTATCAGGGTCTTGTCAGCTTTGAGGTGGTTAGGTATAATGAGGAGGTGCGATGGTACGTAAGCTTCGACAATGGCGTGCAGATTTACAACGCTTGGGCTTTTACCTGGATCATCAAACTGGAAGTCATCAAATATGGAAGCACCCGCTTATTCCCGGCATAAGTGTGAACCTTGTAGGTAAGGATAGTGCCGACGCTAAGCCTTATCAGGAGCGGGAGCTACGGGAAGCTTTGCGGAAGCTTCAAGAAGCACAAGAGCAGCAAGGGAGGCACAAGCCATGAGTGAACTACATTACTCTATGCTGATCCAGTGGTCCGATGAAGATCAAGCCTACCTCGTGCGCCTCCCTGACTGGGAGCGAGCCGAGCGAATACTTGGACCGGTTAGCCATGGTGATACCTACACTGAGGCATTGAAGCATGGACTCGAAGCTCTCGAAGCTCTGATTGCTTCAGCCCATAAGCATCACGAGACATTGCCAGAACCACAAACGTTCGCGGCTGCATAAATCCAAACCTATCTGACGACTTTCCATGGCCTCAAGATCAGCAGATGTGAAATTACCATAACCATTCTTGGTATGAGTAACCGCAGACATGGCATGCCTGCGGTTACTCATACCAAAATAATCTCCCCACGCACAATCTGCAATGTATCATCAATATGCAACAACCCAATACTGCACCTCGGCTGCCTCCGTCGATCAGTCGCACTCCCCGGATTAAACAACAACTGCCCATCATGTTCCTGATTGTCAGGAACATGGCTATGTCCATAGACCACGACACGCACGGTAGGAAATTCATGGCGTGCCAGCCGTGCGCGCCCTCGAGTGTCACCTAAAATATGGACGATACCGATGCGGCAGTGCCCCACCATCACCTCGCGCTTAATCGGCAATTTTGCCACTACCTCTTCGTACTCAATGTTGCCCTGCACAGCCACCACAGGCGCAAGCGTCTCTAACTCATCAATAACCGAAAGAATGGAAAGATCGCCTGCATGAATGATTAGCTCAACCCCATCGAAGTACTGCCAGATAGCATCGGGCAGTTTTTTGAAGTACGGAATATGGGTATCTGCAATTACCCCAACCGTTTTCATACGTTTTTCTCCGTTCTCTGTGCCTTCTCTGTGCTCTTCTCAGGGCGATTTATATGGTAGTATACCATGTTATTTGTGCCTCCTGTAGCGTCCGATTTTCCGGTTGAGGATATATCTTTTCCATGTTCATTGAGATTCGTGTGGACCCGCTGTGGTTGCGGCTGATGGCAGTATTGATCGCAAAGCATTGGGAGTTGCCGTCTTTCAAGATGCTGAGGCGATGCGCCGCCTGGAGTCCATCGTTCACCCGGCAGTCAGTATAGCCATAGCGAACGAATTAGCCTCTGTCAGTGCCTCAGATATTGCGATCATCGATGCGGTCAAGCTGCTGGAAGGTGGTTCAGGTGCCTTTTGTCAGAGTAAGTGGCTGGTGATCTGCCCAGAGGAGCAGGAGTTTGCTCGTTTGCTGGAGCGCAATCAACTCAGTGAAGAAGAGGCCTGGTCGCATATTCGTGCGCAACCTCCAGTAGCTAATAAGCTGGCGCTCGTTGATGAGGTCATTGATAATAGCGGTTCTTTTAGAGGAGACGCGTCGCCAGGTCGTAGCTGCATTTGAACGTTTTTGTAGACGCTTTCCCGCGTAGGGGAGGGAGTTCATGAGGGGAACCTCTCATTGTTGGGCCCCATACACCTCGCATAGGCTACTTCTTACCGAGGCGTTTTGTGTTCACGGCACCAGCGCAATCTGCACATCCGAGATCTCGATGGTGCTTGCAAAGCGTGTATCATCGGGCGACCAGGCAAGAGCGTAAACCGCCACGTCCGGGTAGGGCACGAGGTGCTTCCCGGTCTGCGCATCCCAGGTTATCACAATCGCGTCTCCGCAGTATTGCTGGGTGACGGCTGCAATGCGCTTGCCGTTATGTGACCAGGCGACGAAGTGGATCAGATCCTGCGACACACCTTTTGAGTTGTCTATGCGGGCGCCGGCGATGTTATAGCCATCATAGATATAGCGTACCTTTCCGGTACTGGCATCCCAGACCTGCACCGTTTTGTCAAAAGAGCCTGAAACAATCGACGTGCTATCAGGCGACCAGGCAAGAGAGGTCACCTGATTCTTATGCCCACGGAACCTCAGCAGCGTTTTCCCGCTCGTTGCGTCCCAGACCTGTACCGTTGTATCTACGGAGCCCGATGCGATGCGCTTGCCGTCCGGCGACCACATGACGGCATTCACGGGGGCGGAGTGCCCGCGATAGGTCAGGATGGTTTTCCCCGTCGTCGCCACCCAGACCTGCGCAGTCTGGTCAGATGAGCCTGAGACGATTGAGTGGCTATCGGGCGACCAGCTGAGCGTCTGCGCAGGCAGCTTATGGCCACGATAGGTGGTGATGGGCGTGCCTGTGGAGGCATCCCAGACCTGTATAGTGTTGTCTAAGGAGGACGAGGCGATATACCGACCATCGGGCGACCAGACCACTGCCAAGATCCCGTCTGTATGCCCACGGTAGATCAGCTGCGTCTTGCCTGTAGTGGCGCTCCAGACCTGCACGGTCTTATCCAGGGAGCCCGAGACAACATATTTGCCGTCGGGTGACCAGGCGACCGCCGTAGCCCGGTCGGAATGCCCGTGGTAGGTCAGGAGGATCTTCGTTTGCGGGCGCGTAGTGGTAGCGCCGCCACCACCAGTCGTGCCTGCCCCGCAGGCTGCGAGCATCGCCAGCATCAGGGGAATGCCTAATGCCAACACGAACAGACGTGCATAACTTCTCGACAACATGTAGAAGCCTCCTTCTGAAATACAGATAGAGTTACGACAGCCTCTTTCCTCGCTGGAAGAGCAAACAGCCCTCCGGTCAACTATCAGGCTTGCCTCGCGCCCGAGCTCGAAACTGCCGCACCTTCATCAGATTGCCACAAGCCCACTGGCGGCACCAGCACCGACTCAGATTATGGCTCTGATCGATAAACACCCAGTGACAGTCGGGATTGGCACATACCTTCAAACGCGTCGGCAGTATTCTTTCTAGTACATCGACCCAGGAAGCGGCGATCTGAGATGCCACTGCTGTCCAGCCCTCATGAAGCATGATGGTCTGCAAGCGTACTCCGGTGCCGCTGCGCTGGACCTGCCGCATCACCGGCGTCAACGCCAGAAAGGCATTGAGTTCCACGAGCTGGGCGTCGGTTACTGGCTGCCCAGTGGCAGCCGCTTCGAACATCTGACGCAGCAGGGCCCGTAATGCGCGCAGCGCCGCCATCGCCAGGGCATCGGGTGGAGGTGTGACGGGCAGATGCCAGTGTTGGGCAAAGGCTGCCACCCACTCTGGATTTGTGAGATTGTCCTCCACGCCCCTTCGGCCCCGACAGTCGAAATGTTCACTGTTGATCAGATCGAGGCAGAGTTCACCTTCACTGATCAGCGGGACCTGTTCATGCCTTGATGATGGCTGTTGCCTGGGCCCGGATCGTCGACCCTCCTTGCCGTGTTTGCTCCGACTAATTTGCATCTCCTCACGTTGTCCTTACTCTCGACGCCGGTGCGTCGAAATGTAATGATATAATCATATTAATGTCCATTACGCCGTTTGTCAATACTTCTAGAACAGTTGACATGATATCTCTTTAATCGAGCATGCAGGAAAGAGAAAAGCGAAATGAGAAGGATATACGTAATAGCTATAGATCTATATCATCTATTACATAGTTATGGATCGTGATCGATCGATGAGGAAACGAGTCTCTCCTGAATGAAAGTGGTTTTCAATGCTTTTCATTCTACCGAAGAGACTCGTCTTTTTCACTCCCTCGACTTTTGAGTTGAGTCGCCCTGAAAATACTCTCGGAAATGCTTGTATAGTTTGGCTCTCTCTGCTAAAGTAGAGACACAAAGTGTAGCTTATGTGATGCTCAAAAATAAGGTAACCGCCATACTCATAGCCATGTATCCTTCTTTTCTGCTATACTACAATAACACGTCATGCCAGCAGAATGTGTTACATACTTTTCATTGAGGATGGTATCATGCGAGTTGCAGTCATCTCGGATATTCATGGCAATCAGCTAGCTTTAGAGGCAGTACTGGCAGATTTGCAACAGCAACCGGCCGTCGATCATCTGGTGATTGCAGGCGATTTGTGTTTAAATGGGCCATGTCCGCGTGAAGTATTGCAGACAGTACAGCAACTGGAGTGTCCGGTTATCCAAGGAAATGTAGATGCGGAAGTGGCCAATGGTGCGCCCGACAAAGGGGCGAAGAAACGCACAACTGTCTCCTGGACACGTGAGCAGATAGGACAGGCCGGTATTCATTACCTGGCATCACTGCCCTTCTCGCATCACATTCACAATCCAGATGGCAGCGAGTTACTGATCGTGCATGCCAACCCGCTCAATCTGGAGGATGCGATTTTCCCTAATGCGCCCGATAGCGAGTTAGTGCGTCTGCTAGGAGGTTTGGAGCCGACGATAGGAGCTTTGGTCTTTGGTCATTTACATATCGCCTATACCCGCCAATGGCGGCATTTGCTGTTGGCCGACGTCGGCAGTTGTGGCCTACCGCGAGACGAAGATTTACGTGCCGCCTACGGCATCCTCACCTGGCAAGAGCAGAGCTGGAAAGCAGAAATCCAACGCGTAGCCTACGATGTCAAAGCCGTGATCAAACAAATTAAAACCAGTGGTATGCCTAATCCCGACAAGCGCATCAAGATATTGACAGAGGCAAAGTATTAGTCATGAACCGCACGGGCTAAAGCCACGGCGGCTTGTTCCTGTCTTTACGCGCCGATCTGACTCTATCCAGATCGACTACCGGACGAAACAAGAGGCACCATGACCGATGCCCTTGAGATATTGATGGCGGCGTTGCGATCAGCGTTATCACAATGCCCACAGTTGATGCAAGAGAAGGAAGCCTGACTCTTGCGGTTCTCTTTTGCCGTATTCCCACACTCGCTACACGTTCGCGACGTGTTACGAGGGTCAACCGTGTGCAATGGGACGCCAGCCAGAGCGGCTTTATACGAGAGGAAGAAACGGAGTTGTGCGAACGACCAGGACGAATGCCTTGCACGCTGAGAGTGTCGAACCGTGCGTTCCGTCCGTTGACGGATGTGCCTTAACTCTTCAAGGGCAATCGCTTGCTTCTTCTGCTTGGCCTTGTACACAAGGCGTTTGGAGATCACATGATTGGTATTCTTACGGAAACGGGCTTCCCGCCCACTGAGCTTTTTGAGATGACGCTTTGCCGACTTCGTGCCACGCTTGGCAAGCCGTTGCCTCAAAGCGTGCATGCGCTGGCGTGTCTTCTCAACCTGCTTACCACTGAAGGTCTCACCAGTACTATCCGTGGCAAGATTCACAATGCCCAGGTCAACGCCCAGGGTACTGTCTGGCTCATCAGGCGTTGGAGTGGGAACATCAAGGGTCACTGCCAGATACCATGTCCCTTTGCGAGAGAGCAAGTCCGCTTGCCCTTTGATCGCGTCAAGACGGGATTGCTGATAGCCGCCCATGCGGAAGGGAATGAGAACGCGCCCTTGGAGGGTCAAGAGGGACACTTCGGTCAGTCCCTTAAAGGCCATCACCCGTTCATCGTAGGTGACAGCTCCTTCACGCTTGAATGTGGGTTGGATGCTCTTGTCACGCTTGTAACTGTCAACCACTTTGGAGATAGCGCGTATGGTCAACTGAGACGACAATCCATACCGTTTGCGGATATCGGCATAGACCAGCTTTTGCAGTTCAAACTTGTTCGCAAGCTGTTCAGCAAAAGCCACATTGGCAATCGCATTGCACGCATCATTAAAAGCATGCACGGTCTCAAGCAAAGCGTTCGACTGTTCTGGCGACGGGGCCAGTTTCAAGAGCATCGTTTGTTTCATATTAGGATTATCGCACACGCGAGAACGGTATTGTCAATACTATTCTGACGCAAGGGCTCAAGCCGAAACACGCCTCACCACTGCCGTTGAAACGGCATGGCTTCCGGCGGGCTCAAGCCCTTCATGTGACTCCCAGAGAATGCATAAGGCACTCGTTTATAATACGAGTGCCTTATATTTAAGCAAAACAGCTATCTCATACAACTTAAGCGTGAGTAAATCGGTAGGAGAAGCCATCACAGGTGGCGGTAAGAGCAGTATTCACCGCCAGCCTCATGTCTGACTCATCAGATACAGCTAATTCCTCCTCCACGAAAGCCTCTTCTCCGAAGTAAGTAGCGGCATCACCGACATCTACTAGATGCAGCTCCTGGATAATTGCTCTCAATTCGCCCGTTGTTACCATAGGTCTTTACTCCTCATTGAATAAAAAAATGTCTTTTTTCATTTCACTACCACCCATACATCAGGCATCCACCTTGCTATACATAGCATGCCGAATGTTTCATTATTATAGCTTACTTTTAATAGAGTAGATGATTGCCGAAGAATCTATGAACATATTGCACCTACGTATATACATACGTTCGAGGTTTCGTTTTTAACACATCTATTTGCCAGAATAGGCAAAATAGGCCATCTGTACACGCTACCCCTTGCCATGCCTGTTTGCGCTATACTGACGGCGAACGATATTGTAGTCACCTTCTATGCCTCGCTCTTTCACATGCGCTTGACAAGCTTGGTAAAATAGAAGAGGTTCTGGCAGCTTATACTAAGGCAATAGCTCTATCCCACTGTTCACCAATTTCTGCGCTAGAGCTTTTTTATTAAAAAAAACATCTATATATTTCAATATATCTACGCACCACAAAGAAAGAAGTCTGTGAGGATAAAATGTTGTGAATGTCATACACGAAAGTCATCGCTCTTCTGCTCAAGAGCGTCCCAGGCATACAGTTATGCTCGTAACCATCTGTATTTTGATTGCCATGGTCACAGCTGCATGGAATGCCCCATCGCTGTTCGCCCACTTCTCACCGCTTCAGCATACATATAACATCAAAGCACAGCACGCTGCTCTGCTAAGCACACCCACACCGACAGCATCACTCGATTACCAGGATACGATCACCACTGCACAGCAGTACATGAGTGCGCTGCTGAACCATCAGTATGCGCTTATGTGGCAGTTACTGCATCCACAGGTACAGGCTATGTGGCCCAGTGAGACCAGTTTCGCCACCTACTGGCAAAAGCGTTTCCAGCATTATATATTGCAACGTTTTGTACTGGGGAAAGTCTCTGGATTAGCTCACTGGGTCAATCCAGAGACGATGAGGAGCTATTCACAGGTACAAGCTGTACCCGTCTCCCTCTCACTCGAACCCGATCAGACGATCTCTCAACAACTCTCAGTTCCGCCAGAGGCTCTGCATCCCGACCCACTCTTCCAGAATCTGCCCCTTATCGTACAACAAGTCTCTGCTCAACGCTCAGGAAAGGCTTCCTGGCTCGTACTCAACGGTGGACCTGCCGACCTGGAAGCACCTATCCTTCCACCACTGCAATCGATCGGCACAACAGTTAACGTGCCAATCCTAATGTATCACCATATCTCCAACATTGTTCCCCAAACACCGCTGGGTATGAGCCTTACAGTTACTCCGACCAATTTCAAGCAACAATTGGATTATCTCCACCATCAGGGGTATCACACAATTACCTTTAATCAGCTCTTTGATGCCCTCTACTACGGTGGACCATTACCAAAGCATCCCATTATCCTCACCTTTGATGATGGCTACGATGATGCATTTACATTTGCCTATCCCATCCTGAAGGCAGATGGCTTTAGCGGCATGTTCTATATCATTACTGGCAAAATTGGTTGGGCAGGTTATGTCAACTGGCACCAGATCAAAACTATGCTCGCCAACGGCTTGCAGATCGGCTCCCACACCGTTCATCATGTCGATATGGGCAGCCTCGTTCTGTATTCAGAAACTCAGGCACAACACGAACTACAGACATCACAGCAAGTACTGCAACAACATTTAGGCATACCTATCCAGCAATTCTGTTATCCATCAGGTGAACCCTTCCGTAGCGGCACCTGGCAAGCTCGCCAGCTCATTGTGCAATTGTTAGCAGCAGATGGCTATGTGGGAGCCACCACCGACCCAGGCATGACAGGCATTCTGCAAAATAGCTTGACCCCTTTTATCCTCCTACGTATTCGCGTCGATGGCCGCTCCAATTTTCAATTTTTTAAGGAGAGCCTGCCGTGGTAACGTGCTCACGCACAACATGCATCATAGGGCAGGCTCCGCTCTCCTCATCGATTCCATTGGCCTATAATTGCCATACCGCCACGTCATTGTAGAGTACTGAAGTTGGCTGATTGAGGGAATAGGAAATAACACCAATTTGCCCATGACTATTGGACTTCGCTTACTCTTGAAGCACAGACCGTGAAAAAACCCTATTTACAACTCCCCCACAATATGATATTATCTACCCTGTTCGGGGATGTAGCTCAGCTGGGAGAGCGCGACAATCGCACTGTCGAGGCCAGGGGTTCGAGCCCCCTCATCTCCACCCGTAGGGCGCAATCAATCGGGCCCCTACGAAATAGGTGTCTTGCCGAAATACATGCCTTGCAAATCGCAAAGGGGTATGGTATAGTATAGACACCGTAGCGAACAAAAGCAGTGAGCAGGAGTAGTAGGTCAACCTTCATGCAGAGAGTAGTCGAACGGTGCAAGACTACAACCCAATCTGACTGAACTCGCCTGTGAGCCGCATGTGTGAAGCCCTTGAGATGGTAACTTGTAGGGGCCCGATTTATCGCGCCCAGCCAAAAAGTACCAGAACAACGCCTAGCACTTGTCGGGACGCCCGTTATAGCGTACAATGAGTTACACTAATCAATCGATCAACTCATTCCAGAATAATCTATTCGCATGGGCCTGTAGCGCAGCTGGGAGAGCGCATCCATGGCATGGATGAGGTCAGGGGTTCGAGCCCCCTCAGGTCCACCAGGGTACCCGTTGTGGGTACCTCTATATATCTGGACAATTGCACGATTGATTGATGGCAAATCAGGGTGGTACCACGGAATAGCCTTTCGTCCCTCACGGATGAAAGGTTTTTTGTTTATAGATGTCTCTTATTTCGCATATGCTGCCGCAGGCAGCATATGCGAAATAAGAGACATCTATAAACAGCAACAAGGGAGAGGCAGCTATTATGATCACAAAGACAAAGTACAATCCAAAAGAGATCGAAGCGAAATGGCAACAGCAGTGGGAAGCTGAGTACCTGTATCATGCTCCCGATAACTCACCTAAACCTAAATTCTATCATCTAGTCATGTTCCCCTATCCGTCCGGTGACCTGCATATGGGCCACTGGTACAACTACTCGCCCTTCGATGCCTATGGTCGTTTCAAACGCATGCAGGGCTATAACGTCATGCAACCCATCGGCTTCGACGCTTTTGGCCTGCCTGCCGAAAATGCCGCCATCAAACGCGGCGTACAGGCACGTACATGGACACTGGCGAACATTGACAACATGCGCAAGCAACTGCGTCGCATGGGCGCACAATGGGACTGGGAGCGTGAAGTTGTCACCTGCCAGCCTGACTACTACAAATGGACACAGTGGATCTTCCTGCAATTTTACAAGCACGGACTGGCCTACCGCACCAAAGCACCCGCCAACTGGTGTCCCGGCTGCAATACCGTGCTGGCAAATGAGCAGGTACTGGCCGATGGCACCTGCGAACGTTGTGGTAGTACCGTTATTCGCAAAGAGATCGATCAGTGGCTGCTGAGAATTACCCAGTACGCTGAACGCCTGCTGAACTTTCCGGTCGTCGATTGGCCCGAAAAGACCATCACCATGCAGCAGAATTGGATCGGGCGTAGCGAGGGTGCCGAGATACGCTTCACCGTCGAGATCGATGGCAAACAGGAAGAGATACCCGTCTTCACCACGCGTCCGGACACCATCTATGGCGTCACCTTCTTTGTGCTGGCCCCTGAACATCCCTATGTTGAGAAGATCACTACGCCTGAACACAAAGCTGAGGTTGAGGCCTATGTAGATGAAGCGCGGCGCATGACCGAGATCGACCGCATGAGTTCCGAGAAGGACAAGACTGGCGTCTTTACCGGTGGTTATATAACCAACCCTGTCAATGGAGAGAAAGTGCCAGTCTGGATCGCCGACTATGTGCTGATGGGCTACGGTTCCGGTGCCATCATGGGTGTGCCTGCCCATGACCAGCGCGACTTTGAATTTGCTCGCAAGTTCGGCATCCCCATTCGCGAAGTCATTCGCGCTGTAGATGAGGAACCAAGCGACCCTGCCACATGGACAGAAGCCAAAATACATCTGGGTGTGATGGTCAACTCCGACCCCTTTGATGGCACACCTGCCAGTGAAGCCATTGGCAAAGTGACGAAATATATCGAGGAGCAGGGCGTGGGCAAATTTATGGTCACCTATCGCCTGCGCGACTGGCTGATCAGCCGTCAACGCTACTGGGGTGCGCCCATTCCCGTCGTCTACTGCGAAAAGGACGGCATCGTTCCCGTACCAGAGGATCAACTGCCCGTCTGGCTGCCGGAGAATGTCCAATTCAAACCAACCGGCGAGTCACCCCTGCGCTACGAGCCGGAGTTCCTGAACACCCCCTGCCCCATCTGTGGCGGCCCAGCTACCCGCGAAGCCGATACGCTGGATACCTTCATCGATTCGTCATGGTACTTCCTGCGCTACGCCGATCCGCATAACAGCGAACAGGCATGGAGCGAGGAAAAGATGAAGCTGTGGCTGCCTGTCGATCAGTACGTCGGTGGCGTTGAGCATGCCATCCTGCACCTGCTGTATGCACGCTTCTTTGTCAAAGCTCTGCACGACATAGGCTACCTGGACTTCGACGAACCCTTTATGCGCCTGTTCCACCAGGGTATGGTGCTGGGTTCTGATGGGCAAAAGATGTCCAAGTCACGTGGCAATGTCGAAGCCCCCGACAAGTACGTCGATAAGTACGGTGCTGATACCGTGCGCTGCTACATGATGTTCATTGGCCCCTTTGAGGCTGGCGGCTCCTTCCATGCCGACAATTTAGAAGGTGTCTGGCGATTTATGAATCGCGTGTGGAGCGTAGTCAACGATAACTGGATTACGAATAAGGTAGATGAGACAGAGACCAGCGAGAGCAAGGCTATCGAACGCTTGCGCCACAAGACGATCAAGCGCGTCACTGAAGACCTGAGCAACTTCCGCTTCAATACGGCTCTAGCAGCCCTGATGGAGTTTAATAACGTTCTGGTCAAGCAGCAAAACGAGCAGGTAGCACGTACAGCAGCCTATCGCCGTGCTCTGGAAACCCTGATGCAACTGCTGTCCCCCATGGCACCCCACATCACCGAGCAACTGTGGCATATCACCGATCATAGCGGTAGCATTCACCAAACCGAGTGGCCGACCTATGATGAGGAAATGACCCAGGATGAAACCTTCACGCTGGTCGTGCAGGTCAACGGCAAAGTACGCGAGCGTATCGAGGTTCCGGCCACTATCAGTGAAAACGAGGTGCGCAAAGTGGCTCTGGAAAATCCACGAGTAGCTTCCTTTATGGGCGAGAGTACTATCCAGAAAGTCATTTATGTACCAGGACGACTGATTAATATCGTGGTACGCAATAGTTAAGGATACCCAAAAACATCAATGGCCTTGCCGATCCGTGAGATTGGCAAGGCCATTGATGTTTTTGGCATCTTTCCTACCCCAATTCTGTAACATGCCGACGTTTATATATATGGGAGAAGTTCGATCTGCCACTTATCTTCGTCGACTGTTCTTAGTATACGTAAGCAGGAATTTCCGTAACGTTTCTCGTAACGCTTGCAAGACGGCTCACATGTTATTCTAAGGATAGATAAACGAGTATATGAAATTCTCGTAAAAACGAAAGAACCCTAAAAATTGGCGTGAATTGATGGAACTTCCCTATATATTCAAACGTATATACAGCAGAAACCAAGTAGCAAGCAGGCTTCACATGTAAAAAGTGGTCTGCACTGAAGTAGTTAGTTGTAGGGGCTAGAGTGAGTCCTTGTGGTCGCCCTAGTTAGTGACATATTTCACTTGTACAGTGTCGTGTAGTAGATAGCTATTTGACCAGTTTCCGTTTATGCTTAGGTATGTAAGAAAGGATTAGTAGTAGGGTGGATGAGACGGAACAGCAGAAGCAACGTAGTATTTAAAAAAGTGGAGGGTCGAACGTCTATAATAGTGAGGGAGTATCGCTGATCACAGACGGACGACCAGGGGTCAACAATAAACATAAAAAACGGGGAAAAACAAATAGCGGTCAGCCTGCTACAGGCGGAAGGAAAAAACTATGAATTCGCAAATCCATTCTGAACAACATCTTATGCAAAACAATGTTGAAACCTCTACCGATGATATGGCTCTACTTACCCAGAGTGGCTTCACCTCTGACGAAATCGTGTCCCTCCTCTGGCTCCGCCAATGGTACCAGAACGGTGGTAGCGACCGCACAGAGATCATCCGCCACCTGGAGTTCCTCAAACTCTTAGTGCTGAATGGTAAGATGGAATTGTAGTTCGGCTGCATAGCGTGGTGTTTGCATTGCCAAGATGCCACAAATGTTATCTGAATATCTCATATAAATAGAAAAGCACCTGCGAGAGGTGCTTTTCTATTGCCCACATTCCGTATTTTGATGAGAGTTTTATGCTCCCTGAATTTCCTGGTACTTTCCCACATACTCATGCACAGTCATGACATATTCGGCATGGCTCCAGGTCAGCGGAGAAGCACTCAGTGGCTCACCGCTAAAGGGATCAATCTGCTCGGCCATGGCACCACTTGGTAAGGCATGCTCTTGCGCCCAATCTAAGAGCGGGAGTGCCTGATGCAATTCGTCAAGCGTGGTGGCATGAGCGATACGATACTGTGCGAGCCAGAGCGTCGAGATAAACCAGGGGTTGCCCTGTGCAAGTGAAAGATCAGACGTGACGCGGTAGTAGTCGTCGTTTTCATAGCGTGCCATGCCCCCTACCGGCGTTTTCACCCAAAGCGTCTCCTCAAGTGCTTGCATCGTGCGCTCGACGTGCGGATCACGCGCTGAGAACATCCCGAACTGGAAGAGCGCACACATGCTGCTGTCCAGCGTCGGGTACTTCTGGATAGTGCCGTCTTTGTCCACGGTGATCATCCGCAGAAAATGCCCCTCTTCCTCATCCCACAAGTAGTCCAGCGTAGCCGCTTTGATCTCTTCTGCGGCCTGACCATACCTGCTGGCAAACTCCTCCTCTCCAAAGAGCTTGGCGAATCTGGCAGCAGCATCGAGTCCAGCATAGATCGTTGCCGTCGTGTATGTGAGGATCCCGTGTCGCTCTTCCCACAGATCATAGGAGGCATCGGGCAAATGTGTGTGTGGCTCACGGTAGCGGACAAGAAAATCCGCAGCGGGAAGCACGAACTCATGGTAAAGAGACGAAACGAAATCGATATCGTGAAAGCTGGCATAGTGTTGCCAGAGGCTATACACCACGAGGGCCGTTTCATCCTCCTGGATAGGCAAGTGTGGGTTTCCCTCTTGATCGATCCATGGATGCCAACTACTGCCCCACAAGTGGTCGGGGCCATATCTGTGTAAGAGATAGCCGTCTGGTGTCAGCACCGCCTGACAAAAATTATAAAACTGACCTGCGAGCGTCGCATAGCCTGTATGGTTTAAGGCATTGGCCACCAAAGCCCCGTCCCTGGGCCACATGTAGGAGTAACTATCGCCCGAATACCCGTAGGTATCGCCATCATTAGCCGCAATAATCGCGCCACCGGCATCAATCTGAGTTCGCAGCACCAATAGGCTGCGCTTATACAGATCCACCAGTTTAGGTGAAAGGTCACCGAAGGCTCGCGCATCTTTATTCACCCAACGAAACCAGTAATTACGTGTGCGTTTGAGAAACGAGTGAGGACCACGCACGCGAACTTTGCTGTCTAAAGACACAACCGTGGACAGATCGGCTCCCACGGTCAGCCAATGGTAAGCTTCTTCACTCTCCCCCGCAGCCACACTTGGCAGATGCAACGCGAGTGTTCCATCGACCCGTCCTTGAGCAATCGGGTTGCGGCCTAATTCGCCGTCCTCGGCATCGCGCCACGTTCCCTCGGCACCCTTGAACGCTTTCTTGCCCGTAGCCCAACTCGTAATCCCAACGGTCGCCTGCTCGCCGATACTAATCTGCCCATTCATGAGAAAGTAGGCTTGCTGCTTGTACGCCACGAGGGCCTGCTGCTTGGGAGCGTAGAAGACGGTATTGCCCTCAGCGTCACCTGAGATATGCCAGTGATAGTGGAAAAAGAGACGCACCTCTCGTGGATGATCAGCTTGATTCGTCACCACAACATGACGCAGGAAGATGTCGTCATGGAAATCCACCACATCGCTGAAGACCAATTGGAGTTGTAATGTGGGATGAATGAGTGTCACGTGGGTCACCAGTGTCTCCGTGCCATAGAGCATTTTACGTTCCCACTCAGGGGCATCAAGCCACGCAAACTGCCCCTCGACCCAGACACCAGTGTGGGAAATAGGAAGGGCAACTTCCTCCTCAATATCGGCAACATTGACGCCAGTGTGCAGTTCCTGACCAACATGCGGCCAGTAAATATCCCGGAGATTGTAGTTCTTATCAAAATTCAGCAGCAGTTTTCCATTCCCTAGAGGCAAGTCTCGTGGCATAGTGGCTTTCTCCTCTCTCAATGAGTTCTCTATATGTTGGTTTCACTTCTCTTTACTTCTGTCCGAAGGAAGACTGCATATTTATCATCTTGGACATGGCATCTTGCCAGACCTGCACCAGATTCTTGCCTGCTTGGGCACCGGTTTCGGGTTGCATGGCAAAATTGATGTCCTTCACGACATCAAACCAGACTTGCCAGGTCTGCCGCTCGGTATCAATCCAGCGCTGCATCTGTTCCTGTCCCTGCTCAAGTATGCTACGCAGTTCCTCGGGAGACCCCTTAGCATTGTTCATCCTCTCAGTCCAGTTGCGAGCCCATTCCGCCCGCACGGCCAGGGTCTCTTCCACCGACTTTTGCCAAGTTTCCACCGTTTGGTGCCAGGTCGCTAGGCTCGGCGTCCCGCCCAGTCCCCGCATAGTATCGAACCAGTTCGTTAGCAGCAACTGCTGGGTATCGGCCCACCTCTTGATCAGATTTGCGCCAGGTCTGCTTTCGTCCATTGTATAACCTCCTTAGCTTGCTAGGGCAGCCAACACTCTACTCTTTACCCCTTGAGCGGTGAACATAACAAGTACCTATCGAGAGACATCTGCTCTCACACTGGACATGAGCCACAACAACGGGCATTCTACCTATTCTAGCAAATTCCCTGCTTCACAACAAACACAACAAGAAAGAAATGCCGTGCATCAAGAGCTATTGATAAGCATAGCCGCTCGTACTATAATGAGGAAAACATCGTAGAGAGGGCGCTGACTAGAAGAAGAGATCAGACCGGAGGGTAAACTATGACCGAGCAACTCAGAGAGGCTTTTGAACGAGCACAACAACTCCCTGATGATGTACAAAACGCTCTCGCAGAGCGTATCTTAGACGCAATTGATGAGCAAGAGTGGGATGAAATTGTTAGTAAGCCTCGTGTACAGAAAGCTTTACGCATCCTGGCAGAGGAAGCACGACAGCAAGAGGCCGCAGGTGAAACCGAAGAAGGCGGTTTCGCCATCGAATGAAGAGCAAGCGTACAAAACAATTTAAGAAGTTGTTTGCCCAGCTTCCTTCACATGCTCAAGAACAAGCAAGAGAAGCCTACAAGCTTTTTAAGCAAAATCCGCATCATCCGAGCTTACGCTTTAAGCGCATCGATCCAAAGGAGCCCATCTATTCTGCACGCATCGGTAGAAGCTATCGTGCTGTAGGACGCATGGAAGGTAACAACATTACTTGGTATTGGATAGGCAGCCATGCCGATTGTGACTATCTCTAGCAAAGGTAGTATTGGGTGAACGGAAAAATGAAATGCAGCATTGCAGGCTGCCCAGGTGAATACGAGCAACGCGAGGTTGTACACACTATCCGGCAGGGAGAGCGCATCATCGTGATCGATCATGTAGAGCCGAAGTCTGTACTATCTGTGGTGATGTATTGTTTACCCCAGAGATGGTTCGCAAGTTTGAATCCTTGCGACATACTGCCACACCATCAACACGTACTGTTCCTCTCTACGATTTCAATGAAGCAAAGTCAGCATAAGTTTGAAGGATGAGGACACGCTTGTGGCTCGCTTTCGTGAGAAAGCGAGCCACAAGCGTGTCCTCATCCCCCTCACCCCCTCGCCCGCCTCCATCTACTGCATAAACCAGTACTGCGGTACAGCCACTAACTTTGTCTTCAATGGCACACTTGCCCTCTTCGTAAACACGTTGTAATTGTTGAGGCGTATACGGTCTAGAATATGACTGTAGAGTGAACCACTCAGGCGCACAGTCAGGCGACAATCCGCACTGAGCATGGAGATGCCGGGGAGCGAGCGTTGATAGTACTCGTGGGCGCGGGCTATCTGGAAACGCACCAGTTCGCGAAATGGATCGTTGATCACGCCAGTCATCAATTCTGCCTCGCTGTAGCCAAAACGTTTTATCTCATCCTGCGGCAAGTAGATACGCCCCCGGCGTGCATCTTCGCCAATGTCGCGCAAAATATTGATCAATTGTAGAGCGACCCCCAGATCAACCGCATGAATAAGGGCGGCATCTTGATGATAGCCAAAAAATAGGACTGGTCAGCAGTCCCACCGTGCCAGCGACACGATAGCAGTAAACGTACAGATCATCAAAGGTCTCATAGCGCATTGCACAGAAATCCATAGCTACCCCTTGCAGCAGTTCCAAAGCGGGTTGCAAAGGAACAGGATAGTGTTCAAGCATATCGCTCCAGGCAAGCTGGATGGGACCACCATCACTCCCACCGTAGCGATAGATGCGCTCAAGGGCTATAGGCCAATAAGCTAACGCATCTTCAGGAGCTAGTGAACCACTCAGATACCCGCGCTGCGGAGATTGTGGCTCAAAAGCTTCATCAACGATATCATCAACAACGCGACAGAGGGCATAGACTGCCCAGATAGCTCGGCGCTTGGGTGGAGGTAAGAACATTGACCCCCAGTAAAAGGTCTTCGAGGCCCGTTGCGTTACCTGCCTACAGTATTCGTAAGCTGCCGCTACCTGCTGCTGTCGCATAACTATCTCCTGCTTCTGTACTACAAGGCCATTTACAACCAATGCGCCCCACAAGCGTCACGTCCCTGCCCATCCTTCTACACAAAGGACGCCCAATCAGACAAATACTGGTAACATTCTGGACAATGTTGTGAATGTATTTGTTTCTACGTAACTCATGCCAAATTAGATGATATACTCATCAAAACTCGCATGGCCCTTTTGTTTAGCAAAAACGTAGACTATATAACCGAGAAGGGCCAAGCTACGTAGATAGAGATAGATAGATAACCAACCTGGTGACATGTAGGGGCGACCCTCATGGTCGCCCTGCCGAAGCAACCCCCTGCGATGCTTACGGTTGCGAAATTGCACATCTTGTATATGTGACACTCAAGAATAAGGACTACTATGCGTATTATACTCTACCTTGGAAAAGGCGGCGTCGGTAAAACTACCGTCTCGGCAGCCACCGCCGTTCGCTCGGCCATGATGGGCAAACGTACTCTCGTCGTCAGCACCGATCTGGCTCACAGCCTTGCCGATTGCCTGAACAGACCTCTGACCTCTGATCCTAGAGAACTAGCTCCCAACCTGTGGGCACAAGAAGTGAATGTTCTGGATG
>WNGG01001311.1_pt1 | contig 30784 bp, 23 predicted proteins | sample 5400661 | NCBI WGS metagenome assembly WNGG01 (sample SAMN13153372, study PRJNA577476) | soil metagenome | isolation source: 100 cm soil or saprolite under Garry oak tree replicate 1 | place: USA:California | collected 2016-06-15
GTGCACGTACCACTGCTAGTGCTGGTAGCAAGTGACAATGTTAGAGATATGCTGGCCGTCGGTGGGATACCAACGCTCGCTGGTCCAGTGCAACCGTTCACGCCAGCTGTGGCGGTGTAGGTCAAACCAACTGTCGCCGTGAAGCCGTTCAGAGATGTAACGCTCACAGTTGACGAGCCGGATGTTCCTGCCGATACTGTGACTACGATTGGGTTGGCAGTGACTGTGAAGTCCTGGACTGTTACAGTGACAGTCGCAGAACGTGTGAGACCACTGGCGACGCCCTGTACTGTGCAAGTGTAGGTGGCTGCTGTGGTGGCACTCAATGTCAGCGGGATACTTGCAGTCGCAGAAGCGGCACTGGCCGGACCAGTGCATCCACTGAGTCCAGCTGTTGCGGTGTAGGTTAGTGCAACGGATGCCGAGAAGCCGTTGACTGGAGCGACTGTGACCGTCGAAGAGCCGGAAGCACCTACAACCTGAGTCAACGCAGTCGGGTTTGCTGTGACTGTGAAGTCTTGAACAGTGACAGTGATCGTTGCGGATCGAGTAAGACCGCTAGCGACTCCTTGGACTGTACAAGTGTAGGTTGCGGCAGTTGTAGCGCTCAATGTGAGTGGAATACTAGCCGTTGCCGAAGCAGCGCTAGCAGGACCAGTGCAGCCCGAGAGGCCGGCGGTAGCAGTGTAAGTCAACGCTACGGTTGCTGAGAATCCGTTCTGAGGAGCAACAGTAACTGTGGATGAGCCTGAGGCACCAACAACCTGTGTAAGACTTGTCGGGCTAGCTGTGACTGTAAAGTTCTGAACAGTAACAGTTACAGTTGCAGACCGTGTGAGGCCGCTTGCTGCGCCTTGAACAGTGCACGTGTATGTGCCTGCAACGGTTGCGCTTAGCGTCAGTGGGATACTCGCTGTGGCGGATGCAGCGCTAGCTGGGCCGGTGCATCCACTCAGACCTGTGGTCGCAGTGTAGGTGAGTGCAACAGTTCCGGCGAAACCATTGACCGGAGCAACGGTGACAGTCGACAGGCCATTAGCACCCACAACTTGGGTTAGGGCTGTTGGGTTAGCTGTGACGGTGAAGTCTTGGACGTGGACTGTGACTATCGCTGAGCGTACAAGTGTGCCTGAAGTGCCTGTGACCGTGCAGGTGTAGTCTCCAGCTGTCGTCGCACTGAGTGTGACTGAGAAGCTGGCGCTCGCAGCTGTAGCAGTTGTAGGACCAGTGCAACCAGTGAGACCAGCAGTCGCCGAATAGGTTAGAGCCACATTGGCAGAGAAGGTTCCAACTGGAGCCACCGTAATTGTAGACGACCCACTGGCGCCAACAACCTGGGTTAGTGTCGTTGGGTTGGCCGTAACGGTGAAGTCTGCGGTCGTTTCGGTGACCACTATGGATCTTGTTAGACCGCCTCCGGTGCCGGAAACCGTGCATGTCGCGCTGGGGGTTCCCATGGCGAGTGTTAGGGTCAGAGTGAAGCCTGCATTGGGTGGAATCGACACGCTTGCTGGACCAGTGCATCCCGTCAGACCAGTAGTGGCAGTGTATGTCAGGGCGATTGAAGCGGTGAATCCGTTGAGCGAGTTGACGCTGATTGCTGAGTTACCCGTACCTCCAACGCTGACCGCGACTGTCTGCGGATTGGCTGTGATACTGAAGTCTTGCACGGTGATCGTTATAGTGGCGGATCTTGTTAGACCGCTTGCTGCGCCGGATACCTGGCATGTGTAAGTTGCTGCAGTAGTCGAACTCAATGTTAGCGGGATGCTTGCTGTAGCAGATGCCGCACTCGCTGGACCCGTACAGCCTGAAAGCGCAGCGGAAGACGGTGTGTAGGTAAGCCCTACGCTCGCTGAGAAACCGTTCACCGGTGCGACCGTAACGGTCGACAAGCCCGACGCACCTGCGTTCTGAGTGAGAGTTGTCGGGTTGGCAGTGACTGTGAAGTCCTGAACGGTTACTGTAACGGTTGCGGATCGTGTAAGACCGCTAGCAACACCTTGCACCGTACAGGTGTAGGTAGCTGCAACAGTTGCGCTGAGTGTTAGAGGAATGCTCGCAGTAGCAGAAGCTGCACTCGCTGGGCCAGTGCATCCACTCAGACCTGAAGTAGCGGTGTAGGTCAGTGCAACACTTGCGGAGAAGCCGTTGACAGGAGCTACTGTAACTGTCGAGGATCCTGAAGCTCCGACAACTTGTGTTAGAGCAGTCGGATTCGCAGTCACGGTGAAGTCCTGAACGGTGACTGTAACTATAGCGGATCGTGTAAGACCACTGGCAACGCCTTGGACCGTACAAGTGTACGTGGCAGCGACGGTCGCGCTCAATGTTAGCGGAATGCTCGCAGTAGCAGAAACGGCTGTAGCTGGACCCGTGCAGCCAGTCAAGCCTGCGGTCGCAGTGTAAGTCAAGGCTACAGTAGCCGAGAATCCGTTCTGAGGAGCGACGGTGACCGTTGAGGATCCGGAGGCACCAACAACCTGCGTGAGACTCGTCGGGCTCGCCGTGACAGTAAAGTTCTGAACGGTGACGGTTACTGTTGCAGACCGAGTAAGACCGCTCGCAACACCCTGGACAGTACAAGTGTACGTTCCCGCAACAGTTGCGCTTAAGGTTAGAGGAATGGTTGCAGTAGCGGATGCAGCGCTAGCTGGACCGGTGCAGCCTGAGAGGCCTGCAGTCGCAGTGTAGGTCAGTGCTACACTTGCGGAGAAGCCGTTGACAGGAGCTACGGTAACCGTGGAGGAGCCTGAAGCACCCACGACTTGCGTCAATGCAGTCGGGTTAGCAGTGACGGTAAAGTCCTGAACAGTAACGGTGACTGTTGCTGATCTTGTGAGACCACTAGCAACTCCCTGCACCGTACAGGTGTAGGTGGCTGCAACAGTAGCGCTCAGAGTTAGCGGAATGCTTGCGGTGGCAGAAGCTGCACTTGCTGGACCGGTGCAACCAGTGAGACCCGCAGTAGCAGTGTAGGTCAAGTCGGGTTGGCCGTGACCGTGAAGTCCTGAACGGTTACTGTAACGGTTGCGGATCGTGTAAGACCGCTAGCAACACCCTGGACAGTGCAGGTGTAGGTTGCCGCACTGGTGGCGCTGAGGGTCAAAGGAATGCTTGCGGTCGCAGAAGCGGCACTGGCCGGACCAGTGCATCCGCTCAGACCTGCGGTCGCAGTGTAGGTCAACGCAACGCTGGCAGAGAAGCCGTTTACCGGAGCGACCGTTACGGTTGAAGATCCACTAGCTCCAACAACTTGTGTCAGAGCAGTTGGGCTTGCAGTGACTCTGAAGTCTTGAACTGTAACAGTTACGGTTGCAGAGCGAGTAAGGCCACTAGCAACACCCTGGACCGTACAAGTGTACGTTGCGGCGACGGTGGCACTCAGAGTTAGAGGTATGCTCGCAGTAGCAGACGCTGCACTCGCTGGACCGGTGCAGCCTGAGAGACCTGCAGTAGCAGTGTAGGTCAAGGCTACACTCGCAGAGAATCCGTTAACTGGAGCAACAGTAACGGTTGACGATCCTGAGGCTCCAACCACTTGGGTCAGTGCCGTCGGATTCGCGGTTACAGTGAAGTCTTGAACGGTAATTGTTACTGTAGCTGATCTTGTTAGACCACTTGCGACACCTTGCACCGTACAAGTGTAGGTTGCGGCGACGGTAGCACTCAAGGTCAACGGAATGCTTGCAGTTGCGGAAGCAGCACTAGCTGGACCTGTACAACCACTGAGACCAGCAGTTGCAGTGTAGGTCAATGCAACGCTCGCCGAGAACCCGTTGACAGGAGCAACAGTAACGGTTGAGGATCCACTGGCACCAACAACTTGTGTAAGTGCCGTCGGATTGGCTGTGACACTGAAGTCTTGAACTGTAACAGTTACGGTTGCAGAGCGAGTAAGGCCACTAGCAACACCCTGGACCGTACAAGTGTAAGTTGCTGCACCGGTCGCACTTAGTGTCAATGGAATACTTGCAGTAGCGGAAACAGCGCTCGCAGGACCCGTGCAACCACTCAGACCAGCGGTCGCAGTATAAGTCAGAGCGACAGTCGCGGAGAATCCTTGCACAGGTGCAACTGTGACAGTAGACGAACCAGAAGCACCGACAACCTGAGTCAATGAGGTTGGGTTCGCCGTGACTGTAAAGTCCTGAACAGTAACAGTAACTGTCGCAGACCGAGTGAGACCACTAGCCACGCCCTGAACCGTACAAGTGTAAACTCCACCAACAGTTGCGCTCAATGTGAGCGGGATACTTGCAGTCGCTGCAGCCGCACTCGCAGGACCAGTACAACCCGAGAGACCAGCAGTCGCGGTGTAAGTCAACGCAACGGCTACTGAGAATCCGTTGACCGGTGCAACGGTAACTGTGGATGAACCCGAGGCACCGACAAGTTGAGTCAGAGTAGTTGGGCTTGCAGTGACTCTGAAGTCTTGAACTGTAACAGTTACGGTTGCAGAGCGAGTAAGGCCGCTAGCGACACCTTGAACCGTACAGGTGTAGGTAGCGGCGACTGTGGCACTCAGAGTTAATGGAATGCTCGCGGTAGCTGCGGCTGCGCTTGCCGGACCGGTGCAGCCTGAGAGGCCTGCAGTCGCAGTGTAGGTCAATGCTACAGCTGCCGAGAACCCGTTAACTGGAGCTACAGTAACAGTTGAGGAGCCACTGGCACCCACAACTTGGGTTAGCGCAGTCGGGTTTGCTGTGACAGTGAAGTCCTGGACCGTGACTGTGACGGTCGCGGAACGTGTCAGACCACTGGCGACACCTTGAACCGTGCATGTGTAAGTCGCCGCAACAGTAGCGCTGAGAGTTAGAGGAATGCTCGCCGTCGCAGAAGCCGCACTCGCAGGACCAGTACAACCCGAGAGACCTGCAGTTGCAGTGTAAGTCAACGCTACACTTGCAGAGAAGCCGTTGACTGGAGCGACAGTAACAGTTGAAGATCCTGAAGCACCAACCACCTGGGTCAGAGCAGTCGGGTTTGCTGTGACGGTAAAGTCCTGAACAGTCACAGTAACGGTTGCGGATCGTGTGAGACCGCTAGCAACACCTTGCACCGTACAGGTGTAGGTAGCTGCAACAGTAGCACTTAATGTGAGAGGAATGCTTGCAGTTGCGGAAGCAGCACTAGCTGGACCGGTGCAACCACTCAGACCAGCGGTCGCAGTATAGGTCAGCGCAACACTCGCAGAGAACCCGTTAACTGGAGCAACAGTAATTGTGGATGAACCAGACGCACCTACGACCTGAGTCAGAGAAGTTGGGTTAGCTGTCACAGTAAAGTCTTGCACAGTATAGGTGACAGTAGCAGAATGAGAAAGAGAACCGCTTGTTCCAGTTACAGTCACATGAACCGTGCCGGCAGATGCAAAGTTGCAGGAGAGCATAGAGCTACCGGAACCAGTCACACTCGTCGGAGTAAGAGTACATGAGGTGCTATTGCTAGCAAGATTCACAATAGCAGAGAAACCGTTCAGACTGGTGACAGTAATGGTCGAAGTGGCAGGAGTACCCGCGTTCACAGTCACACTAGGGGGACTCGCGGTGACCGTATAGTCAGGAGCTGCTGCGGATACGATCAGGAAAATTGTGGCGGTGTGCGTTATGGAGTTGCCTGTCCCTGTTATTGTAACGGTATAGTTTCCAGCTAGGGCTGTGGATGAGGCTGTTAGGGTTAGGGTCGAGGATCCGGTACCACCCGCGGTGAGTGGGACGGAGGCTGGGTTGAAGCTGGTAGTCACGTTGGTGGTGCTGAGTCCCTTGAAGGTCACAGCGCCGGTGAGGGCCACGCTGCCGACGAAGCCGATGCTATGGACGGTGACGGTGGAGGTGGCTGAACCGCCAGGCGAAACGGTGCCCGGGCTGGGCGCAGTCGCGGTGAGAGTAAAGTCAGAGGTAACTACAAGACTGATTATCGAGAACTTTACAATCGAGCCGCTGGTCCCAGTCACGTTGATGTTGTAGGTCCCAGCCGGCGTTGAGGCGGTTGTAGTGAGGGTGAGGGCTGAAGAGTTTGAGCCCCCGGATAACAATTTGACGGAACTCGGGTTGAACGAAGTTCCGACGGCGGTCGTAACAACGCCACCGGATGTCTTGACCACCGCTGAGAGCGAGACCGTCCCGGCGAACCCGTTAGTGCTGGCTAGACTGATCGCAGAGGACGAACTGCCCCCGGCCAAGACACTGCTCGGGCTCGGAGCGCCAGCCGCTAGAGTAAACGAGGGCCCAGGAGGCACAGTTACGCGGATGACAAAAGAGTGAACGTTCGTGCTGATAGCACCGGTCACGGTCACAGTAAAGTTGGCCGAGAAACCACTCGGCACCGTGATGGTGAGGAGATCAGTCGCCTTTTGAATAGTCCTCGTCAGACTCACAGTACCCGAAGCCAGATTGGCCGTCGGGCCCGCGGGAGATACTGTCGCAGTCATAGTAACAGTAGCCGCACCAAGCGCGTTCACTGCTGTAATGTTAGCGGTCGAGGTCGACGAAGAGCCCCCGTTTATTGTGAGAGCACTCGGAAACGCAGTCACGAAGAAAGTAGCTACGCTGGCAAAATAGCCCGTCTCCAGAGACACAGGCGCCGACCCTCCAGTCTGATTAACCAGAGTAACACACGTGGTCCCGTCAGACGTACTCGTACCAGTACAACCATTCAGATAATTTATCCCAACACCCGCGGCCGTTGTCGTACCGGACGCATAGTGAATCGTCAACAAAGTCTGATTATTATTCACAAAGTTGAACGAGCCAGCGACAACATGGACAATACCCGCACCATCAGTAGGCGAACAAGTCCCAACAATCGCAATCCCGTTAATGCAGACCTCAGCAACAACACCAAACGCAGGGTCAACAGTCACACCGCAAGAACCCCCAGGCCCAGAACAAGTAGTCGTCGTAGGAGCATTGAGAGCCGCCTGGGTGACATTGACGCTGATGTCAAACGTGTTGAAGGTCTGCGCGGTCACGGGTCCACCATAGTTCACGTTGACATCAACGGCAGTAAGAGCAGTGGTTGCAGCGAAGATCGCAGGATAAGTCGGACACTTTGTAGCCATGGGTGGCTGAGCAATACAAACCTCACCCGTAGGGGTGGACACCGCGTGGACTGACGGAACCGCCCCGGGAATCGCGAATGCTAATGCTAGTAACAGAATCGGCAGTAACAACACTAACTTGTTCAAACTATTCAAACACCTAACGTCGATGCGACCCCAACCGCCACTGAGCTTATAAGATTTTTCCGTCCGGACGCTTCCGGTTATACCTATGATAGGCTCCGGATTACAATAGACACCTCGGGATATTTTCCCTACTGACCCGCCGATCCGTGTAAGGGCTGATTTGAGGAAAGAACTACCCATGGTCTCCCTCGTACAATGGAACAGTCTGCCGGACATGAACCAACACTCGATAGTAGCTGATAAAGCCGGGAAATCGAGTTTTTCAGAAGCTTAAGCAGAAAACGTTCTTACTCAACCGCTCTCGAGGTCGGCCTCGACTCCGATTACTGCTGCTGGTTGTTGGAGACAGTTATGACGACGTTAAGGGTTCTCTGTAGGCAGGTATAGGGGGTAGGTCCGCAAACCTTCACCTTTCCGCTGAAGTCTCCCGCACACGTACCGTTGGCTTGAGCGGTCGTGGTGCATGCAGCTGTAACCACTACACTGTCAGGCAAGGATCCGCATCTAGCAAACGAAGAAGGGTTAGCCGTCAGGGTAATAGTGCTTGGTTGACTCGAGATCGCTTGCAGTGTGACTGGTGCAACAACGGGGCTGCACGTGAACGAGTCCGAAGTGCTTCCAGAGCCTGTTTGCGATGAGAAGGTGATGAAGAGAGGGTTAACACTCCAGGCGACGGCAGGCGTACTGGCTTGTACCGAAGCGAGGTAGTAGCCGGTGCCCAAGCCGACAGCAACTACGGTGACCAGGATAACGGCTGGCATTAGCCCGAGCACATTACGTCGTCGAGCCTCGCCACTCATAGTAAACATGTCCAATCTCGCCTTTCGATAATTTAAGAGTTTCCTCGACGAATTACCATTGGATAGCTGTATGCTATGATGTCTATCCTGCTATTTCTCGCTTGGCCTGCGAAGATCCCTGTCTTGGGCGTCAAGTCGAGAAGGAGCGATGAATATTCGCCTCGATTTGAAATTGCACGGGATAGATGAACGCGACTGAGTCTTCGGCTCCGGGATGATTTCGTACAGCGTCGGTGAAGCAGTCGTGGATCGTTGAAAAATGATCCATGGCTTTGGAGAATCTGACCAGGTCGGCACTAATGTGAAAGAATACAAGGGGCGACTATTCCTCAGCCGGTCCAAGGTTGAGGATACCCAAGCATACGATTCTGACCATCCTATTGCTCTTGGGTGTAGCGGTAGAAACCCTCTCGGCTGTCGAGTGGGCCGTCTATCCCTACTTTCCGGACAAGAGCCTATTCTTCGCCAGGATAGACGCCACCATCTTCGGGATCCTATCTCCTTTCTCACCAACATTCCTCATCTTGCTACTCTACATTTGGCCGCTCAGACTGACCATGTCACTAGACAACCGATTGTCGAGACAGTTCAAGTCGACCATTAACCGTTTCACACAGCCGCTATTACGAACCAGACCTAAGACTACTCCGACTCCGGAGCCTCGACTTGCGCTCACCAACCACCCCCGACTCCTGCTCCTCCTGGCAATGTCTGCCGGGGTTCTTCTCGGGTTCATACCCTACCGCTCCGACCTCAACCCGGCTATGATTCCGATCGGAGTTGACGCCCACTTCTACATCGACGCAGTAAACCAGATGATCCAGAGAACTCCAACATCAGCCATCTACTACGTGATGGGAAACCCCTGGGCGAGTTCAAGGCCGCTCCTCCTCATACCCATGTATCTAACAGCTGCCACTGGGTTCGTCTCCGTCAACCAATCCGTTGAGGCTCTTCCCGCCATCCTCGGACCCTTGCTCGCCCTGTCAACGTTCATCTTTGTCCGGGAGGGATGCCAGAACCAGCGAACTGCAGCAATAGCGTCGCTCTTCTCAGCTATCTCCTTCAACACTACTGTGGGAATGTGGGCTGGCTTCTACGCCAACTGGCTAGCCCTCGCCGAGGCAAACCTGTTTCTCGCTGCCTTGCTCGCATTCCTCAGAACCTCCTCAAGATCCATGCTCATCATCATGACATTATTGTCAGTGTGTATCCTTCTCACTCACCCTTGGACGTGGCTGGTGGCACTGGCGGTCGCGATAGTCTTTGTCGCAACTTTCCGGAGAGATCAAGGCAGGTCTATCGTTGAGAGACCACTTGCCCTTCTGGTCGTGATTAATATCATCGTCGACCTCGCTATCAGCCTCGTCTTCGGAGGGACAGTTGCTACACAGGACGCGTCAGCGAGCCTGTCAGAATCAGGCATATCTCAGACTCTAAACTTCTGGCCAAACATAATCGTCGGCATATTCTCCGCCTATAGTGGACTTCTCGCAAACGCACTATTCTTGGGGCTTCCCATGCTCTCGATGCTCCTTCTCCGATTCAGAGACAAATTCGAACGGCTTCTGACCCTATGGGTCGTGATAGGGTCGCTTCCATTTCCATTCCTCTCCAGCCTCTTACAGACCAGAATACTCTACGACCTTCCCATACCCGCAATGATGCCGGTTGGGCTCCTATTCTTGATCAGGCCGGTTAGAAACAGTGCAACTCATTCCAACCTATCAGTTCTCCTTGTACTACTGCTAGGTGCGAACTATGCCCTGCGGACAGTCACAAACCTAGTCGCTCCACCGCTCTGACGGCCAACCGGATATACCAGCGAATATTGGGGTAGCGTGAGATTGACATAGTCAGCCGTACACTTATTAGAACCGGGAGCCTTTTTCATAACCGTCCATTAATGAACGGCTCGGCTCATAGTCCAACTTTTGAGATAGGAAGAAGATGCTAGAACAAAGCTTCGCGGAACCTCGCAGCCTCCGCATCCTAGAACATGTCGACGGCTTCGTGAAGGGAAGGGTATCGATCATTCTGCCAGCCTTCAACGAGGAAGACAACATCGCAAGAACAATCTCGAAGGTTAAGGAACAGTTCGAAACCCTATGCCCGAATTATGAGATCATTGTCGTCGACGATGGCAGCCACGACGCGACAAGGCCGACAGTCGAGAAAATGGGGGAAGAGAATATACAGCTGATCGGCCATCCCAGAAACCAAGGAAAAGGCTACGCACTCAAAAAAGGACTCTACCACGCCACCGGAGAAGTCGCATTCATGATCGACAGCGACATGGAGGTATGGCCTAGCGAGCTGGAAACATACTTCACCGCCCTAGAGTCGGCGGACATCGTAATCGGATCCAAAAGGCACCCTCTATCCAACGTCCGGACTCCCACAATGCGAAAGTTTCTCAGCCTAGCCTTCAACATAATCGAACGCCTCCTAACGGGAGTAAAGGCTTCCGACACCCAGGCTGGAGTGAAAGCCGCACGGAGCAGGGCCCTCTACACGATCCTTCCAATCCTCACAGTTAAGAGGTATGCCTTCGACGCGGAACTCCTAGCCGTGGCGACACTTCTAGGACTAAGGATAAAGGAGCTACCCGTAGATATCGACCTCAAAGCCTCATTCAGCGGAAAAGAAGTCGCCCGAATGCTCCTTGACCTCTTCGGAATAGGCTACAGATTACGCATCAAGAAATGGTATCAGAAGAGTTTCGTTGAAACGAGGATTACATACAAGCTCTTAGCTCTTGAAGGAACCGCAAGGGATTCTTCGTAGCTAACCCTTCAATCCTCAGTTTCTGACCCCATGTCAGGTATGAGGGCAGAAGTCATTGCCTTCAATGCCAACTGGATCATTGACGGCGACGACTAAGGCTCTACAAAGTGCGCACCGTTTAAGAGACAGATGATAGTATTAGATCACGCACACGAGGTCAGTCAGAGAACCGAGTCTGAAACGCAATTCATAGCTGGAACACTTGATGTCTGATCAACCTCCTGAGGCCCAAGGTATTCACGTAGGACTCGTCTCATGTTATCCGCCCAGTACCGGACCCCTCAGTGAATACTCCTACCACCTAGCCAACGAATACGCACGAGATCCAAGGATCTCGAAAGTCACTGTCATGTGTGATGGGGTGAGACATGAAACAGAGAAACCCAAGGATAAGATCGACACGGACGGTTGCTGGAATCTCAACGACCCTTTAGCAGTCTTCATGCTAGTGAAGAGGTCTCTTGAAACACGACCAAACATCATTCATTTTAACATCCTATTCCGGCAGTTCAGCTCTAACCGACTTGTAAATTTTCTAGGACTAACCGGACCGGCAATCCTCAGATTGCTCAGAATACCTGTGGTCGTTACGCTTCATAGTATGGCTGAGGGCTTGGACGTCGAGGAGGTGGGCTACTCAGATTCATTCATCAACCGGCTCGGATACACAATCGCAACCCGACTATTACTCAGAGCTGACGCGGTGACGGTTCCGCATGAACACTTTGCAAAAATACTGACACGAAAATACCAGGCATCCAACGTTCTACTAGTTCCTCACGGCGTTTTTTTCCGCCCAGTAGAGAAACCAAGGTTCTCGGGTAAGAGGCTACTTCTGTTCGGAAAGATCGGACCCTACAAGAATCCAGGCCTTGCTATTCAGGCGTTCAACCGAGTCTTCCTCAAGGATAATGAAGTAGAGCTTCTCATCGCGGGGCCCGCCCACCCCTTTCATCAAGGTTTTCTGGATTCAACAATTAAATCGAAGGATCTAATGGGAGTGAAATTCACAGGGTACGTGGCAGAGGACAAGCTCGAGGACCTATTTGCTTCGTGCGCCGCAGTACTTCTTCCCTACACGACGCCGACTTGGAGCAGCGGAACCTTCACCCTTGCCTCAGCCTTCGGCCGACCGGTTATTGCTTCAGACGTGCCTGATTTCCGTGAGCTAGCATCTGAGGGCGCAGGAATTGCTCTATTTCCAAATGGTGACAGGGAAGCACTGGCAAAGAACATAGAAGAAATTGTGAACAACCCCGCGATGCAACAGAGGCTGGGAGAAGCAAATCTCGAATGGGCAAGAGCGCACAGTTTTGGGGATGTAGCCCACACTCTTGTCGATCTTCTCTATTCTATCGCGAAGCAGAAAGCCGCACAAACTGGCTAGGCCTTCACTTGAGAATAGCAATCATCTCTCCAGAATTCCCACCTCACACGGTTGGAGGAGGCGGGATAGTGGTTCAGCAAGTGGCACGGTCACTGGCTCGTCGAAACAGTGTAGACATGCTCTTTGGATCATGGAGCAGTGACCATGCTGTCAGTGAGGCCAATCAGAAGCTCATGCCTGTCCCCCTACTGCACTTCTGTCGAGCCCCAACCAGTCTGACGACAAGCATGCCCCCGACTCCCCGCGGATTTACCATAATACTAAACGAGTTGATGCTGCGAAGGCCTAATGTTGTCCACCTTCATGGTGTTGGACATCCGATCGTTGACATTGCAGCGATCTTTTGCCAAAGGCTTGGAATATCGTATATCATCATCTGCCACGGACTTCCGCTCGCATCAAATCCGCATGGGCTATTTCTGCGATTGTTCTACCGAGCCTACGAACAACTCGTCGGCTCCCGAACACTGAAAGGCGCTACCTTTGTAATTGCGGTATCGAACAGGGTGGCGAAAAGTCTCGAACTCAAAGGAATTCCACGGGAGAAGATCCGAGTGAGCTACCATATTCCTAGTTTCGAGTCCAGTCCAACGACGGGAATGAGATTTAGAGAAGTTGCTCAGATACCGCAAGACAGGAAGATCATTCTCTTCTTGGGAAGCATTTCCTATCGAAAGGGAGCGGACTTGGCTCTTGAAACCGCGCGCAAGCTGCTCGGACTTAGAAGAGACTTCGTACTATGTCTAGTTGGATCCGACGGAGGTATGGTGCAACATCTCAAGCGCAAGATTCACGAACTACGCCTTGACGAACACGTCATCATACTCGGTCATGTAGACTCTTCCGTAAGAGATTCAGCACTGGAGGCCTGTGACCTCGTTCTGTTCCCCTCGAGAGACGAGCCCTACGGCATTGTTCCTCTGGAAGCAATAGCGCATGAGAAACCAGTACTGGTCAGCAGATGTTCTGGCGTGGCAGAACTCTTGAAGGATTCAGGGCTTCTCTTCGACGCCGATAAGACTGAACTGGCGGCAGAGAGAATCAATGATATTCTAGAAACACCTGAGCTGGCCCGCCGACTGGTCAAACAGGCATCCACGTTCATTGGCTCAGTACCCGTCGCCAACGCGGAGGAATTGTATGAGGAGCTTTCGACTCGGTCGAGCGTGAGACCTCCTTGAACGATTTCGTGTCTAAGAACTACAGAAAGATCCTCGAGCTTAGGAGAGAGGGTCTGGGAAAATATCATTCCCAATTTCCTCACCAGTTCATCAAGGTTCCGACCGCATTCAGCTTGCCCGGCCTCGTCGTCAGAGAAAATCGAAGATCCGCTCTCCACGCCTCCGGGTTAAGGCATTACGACATTGGGTCTAGGATCTGCATTATGGACAAGCCAGTACCGTGGGTAGTCGCCAGCAGACTGATCCATGATGGACAGTCAGTCCTCGACATCGGTTGCTCTGACGGAATGTTCGAGAAGTTTCTAAAGGTCAACGGTATCAGTGTACACTACGCTGGCGTTGAGGTAGACACTAGCTTTAGTCCAGACTTCGAACTATACCGCTCTCTCAAGGATGTAAGGGGCAAGTTCGACATAATCACCCTGTTTCATGTGATCGAGCATATGCCTCTCAACGAGTTCCTTGATCTACTGGCTCAGATACCCGCTCTACTAAAGGGGCCTGAAATAGCAATCTTGGCCACTCCTAACGTATTGAGCCCCGGAGTCTTTGAGAGAGACATCGAGCACGTCCAGCCATACCCCTGGTTCGACCTGTATGCCATCTTGAGACTCTACTTTAGCAGAGTAGACGTGTTGCGCGGACATTACCTGTGCACTCCGCTACGTGTCATTTCCATACCGGTGAAAGCAGTCGCAGGCGTACTGCGAGAACAAGACTGGTGCGAAGAAGTCGTCCTCATCGCAAAGCGAGGGAACATCAATTCCGCAGGCAGACAGTAGCCTGATCAGCCGACTGGAAAAACCGTCGCACATTGTCCCGCTGACCCTGGTCACCAGCACAATTCTCATAATCGCGCGTCAGTTGCTTCCCAATACAAACGGTGGACTTCTGATTGGGCCAGATTGGCGAGGCCCCATCTACTCCTTGCAGGCAGCAGAAGCACTGTTCACTCAAATATATCACGACATCTATTTCGGAACAAACTTTCCTTTTGGATTCGCCGAGGCAGGTTTGGCCCTGCTTCAACAGCCTTATCCTATAGCGGCGAACTTTTTGCTAGTCCTGCTTCCAATCCCAGTCTCATCAATCACTTGCTACTACCTCGTGCTGAGAAGAATAAGGGGCGATCGCATCTTCGCAGCCGTCGCTGGAATATCCTACGCCATCAACCCGTTGACGGTCAGCAGAATCTACACTGTGGAAGTGTTGATGCTCTGGGTATACGCGCTAATCCCTCTGTTTTTCATGCTGGCTCTGGAATACAAGAACCCTCGATCCGCACTCGCGAGCGCGATTGTTCTGAACTTGATGCTCGCGCTCAGGCCTCAGACGCTCTACATCGTCGGATTCATCGGTCTTGGATTGCTTCTGGCGAACCTCTTTCCCATCGACAAAATCTGGATGATTATCAAGCGAGATAGCAACATAATCCTCAAGACCGCGATCTACTTTGTGCTGACAACGATTGCATTCAACGGCGTCTATCTGGGCAAGATCATACTCTCTAGCACCGCCAACCCAACTTCCACAGCAGAGGTAACATACCTCTACAGCAATGCTTCACCCGAGAGCATATTCAGACTAGTGGGCGAGCCTAGCTTTTACCATTCGCTCTTTGGATACTATGACCTAACAAATCCTCTCACTATACTCGGAATAATCTCACTCTTAGCCTTCCTCGCAATCTCTCTAAGCAGTATTGGAAGAGATCCCAAAATCCGAGCCTGGGCGCTGGTCTTCGTATTCATCTTCATTCTACTCTCAATCGGTCACTTCGTGGGTGTATCTTGGGACCAGCTCATTGCCTCTACCACGATAACCTCTGGTTTGCGAAATCCTAACAAGTTTCTCTTCGCGATGGCCCTACCCTTCTCCATTCTAATTGCGAACGGATTCGATACTCTGCGAGGCACTCTCTCATCGACGAGGCGAAGGCCGACACTACCTTCTAGACTCTACAGTTTGCGACGCACACTCTCGTCAGCGAGACAAAAAATACGCCTCCGTTCCTTCCCTGCAGGAACCATCTCTGTAGCGATTGTAATCGCGCTTATTCTTCTACAGAACTACCCGTTGGTCACCGCAGATCTTCTATCTCAAGAAAACCAGCTGAGCCTTCGGAACTCCTACTGGGCTGACCCCGGCAGTTGGAGCCGGTACAATCAACTTTCACAATACTTATCAAATTACAGAACTCTCATACTCCCGTTCACTTATGAGGTCGAGTCGGCGGCTGACAGTTGGCTTGCTGGATACCAGATAGTCTCTGTACCGCCAGCGGAGACCGGGGCTGAGACTGGAGCCTTGACCTACTGGTCCATACTACTCGACTCCATAGCAAACGACCAGTCAGACATTGCGTACAACCTCAAAGTAGGAGGAATCAGATACGTTATAGTCGACCAGAATCAGTCCAGCACCCTCAATCGTTTAGTGGCATTGGAGGCAAACAACCTCAACGACTTGACCCAACCCAAAGGAAGGATCGACAACTACCTCTACATGGAGCCTGATGAGATCGTAAAGATTCTAAGCTCTCAACCCTCGATGCGCTACCTCGGAGACTACTCGGGACTCCGACTGTTCGAGAACATCGAGTATTCTGGAAGACTATTCGGCGCCTATCTAGCATACACAGCCGACCCGACAATAGCGACCAATATTCCCCTACTCTCGAACGATGCGATACCAACCTCTGACCCGACACTCGCAAAGTATGCTACCGCGACAGTTTTCAATGCGACTCACCCATTCGATACGTCTACTATTCAGCTGGACACTCCACAGATATTGATCTACCCCGCTGCTTCGACAAGCTCTCGGATTTGGCCAACCGAGATCTCAGGCAATCTCGCTATGGCAAACATCTCGATAGCCTACAACTCGGCACAACCGGGATGGAAGAATGTTGAAATCGTCAGCCCATATCCCCTGGCGGTACAACCTTCAGGAATCAACAACTACAACCTTCTCTACGCCACTGGCGCTGGCTGGGTTCCAACATGGAATGCGAGCGGCTTCAACGACATCTTCGTCGATAATCAGACAATACCCATCGCCGTCTACAAGGCCAACATATCCGGGGCTGGAGGTCTAGAATCCTATTCAGCCCCCCTACTATCTCAGCCACCTCAATCCTTCAACTACTCCTCGCTACCGGGAATACACAAAGGATTCACCTTCTACACAGGAACACGACCAGTCGCTCTAACCCTGAGCTTCAGACTAGTCCTAGATAGAGAGAGTTTTGTCTACAACATGATCTCCTATCAAGCAAGCCTCTCACAGAATAGTTCTTTCCGCATACTGATCACCCCTGTGGACCATTGTGAGATCAGCAGTGGAACCCTCCAAACCCAAAACTTTGCCTATGTCGGAGTCGTTGACTATCACGGCATCTCTTTCCAGAACGTGACCATGACACCAACCGACACCTCCTTCATAGTGTCCGGAGAGGGAATCAGTTCATGCTCGGACGCGGTCGCCTGGCTAATCCCGGGAAGAATCTACTCAGGGCTCCAGCAGACAGTTCCCGTTCCCTCCAACATAACAGAGACCCCGGGAAGCCTCAAAGCGAGTCTGACATACAACGGCCCGGAAGTACTAGTACTAACCTATGCCTATGATCCTTCATGGACCTTGGCGGCAGCGGGCACTACTGCCCACTTCAACGCGTTCGGCATGAATGGCTTCCTTCTAGAGGCTCCGGCGTCGGCTCTGGACTTCGTCTATGCGGGAGCTAATAGTTCTATACAATTGTTCGCCGCATCCGGAGTCGCGGCAGCTCTGCTTGTGGCCTTCTTCTTCCTGACAGAACGCGCCGATCTACTGCAAGTGAAAAGGAGCCCTCTTCAGAGGAAACCGATGATCCCGTAGAAACCTTCCACTGGCGTGAAGTGAGGCTTGCAATAGGAAGTCATTCTGCGAGGTCACCCCTAGTCAGGACTGAACCAACGCTATCAGGTAATCTAGATCATGCTGACCGCCATCCCGACCCTGTAGTGTATTGTAACGACTGGAAGCAAGGGGAAAGAAAATCCAGTATTAGAGGGCCTAGACGATCGCGACGACCGGCGCTGCTACGGTGGCACCGTTAGCACTCGCCCAGGTGCCCCAGCCTATACTAGTTCGCGTGTTGAAGTATAAACCATTGTCACTTCCCTGCACCAGCCCAACTAGGCTAGAACCGAAGAAGGCAACTGCAGGAGCGTTAGACGCTAATCCTCCGGACGCACTATCCCACGTTGTTCCAGGAGGCCCCGTAGAAGGCTTCGTGTCGTGGTAGATTCCGTTGTTCTGGCCTCTGACCACTATGTGTAGTGTTCCACTGGAGTCGAGGGCTAGCGCGGGTGAGGATGAGGTACCCCCGTTGAGGTAGGTCCATGACCCCCACGCGTTGCTCGAGAGGGTAAGCGAGTTGTACCAAACGCCACCGTCTTGCCCTTCCACTACCACATGTAGCAAGGTTCCATCGCTGACAGCCGCTGGAGCCACGAGGGTTCCGCCGGCCGCAGTATCCCAAGTGCCACTGAAGACCCCGCCTGGAGCTTCCATATGCCAGATTCTGTTGTCATCTCCCCGGACAACGACGTCGAGCCTGTTCGCGGCAGGCGTAGGGACTAGGACAGGGGTGTTAGGTGATGCACCGTTTAGATACGTCCATCCCTTCCAGGATCCGGTTGGCAGAGGCCTTGAGTTTGTCCAGAGCGAACCGGGAGTATCAGGCGCTTTAGCAACAACGTACAGTACTCCGCTAAGGACGGCGCAACTGGGCTGTCCGGTCACAGCTCCACCAGCGGAGTCCCAAGCAGAGGACCAAACCCCACTAGAAAAGGTCTTGTGATAGAGCTGACCGTCTGTCCCTGTAACTACAAGCTCGACGCTACTGGTAGATGATGAGCATAGAGCAGGTGGGAAGTTGCTTGTGCCGGACAGAGATTGCCATGCCCTCCAAGTCCCAGTGAACATACTCCAGTATAGGGCACCACCATTCCCTTCCACAACTGAGAGCAATGAGGATGGCGGGGTCGGAGGAACGGTCACGCTTATCACGAAGGAGTGAACGTTCGTGCTAACAGCGCCGGTCACCGTCACAGTAAAGTTGGAGGAGAAACCACTCGGCACCGTGATGGTGAGGAGATCAGTCGCCTTTTGAATAGTCCTCGTCAGACTCACAGTACCCGAAGCCAGATTGGCCGTCGGGCCCGCGGGAGATACTGTCGCAGTCATAGTAACAGTAGCCGCGCCTAGACCGTTTACCGCGGTGATGTTAGCGGTCGAGGTCGACGAAGAGCCCCCGTTTATTGTGAGAGCACTCGGGAACGCTGTAACAAAGAAAGTAGCTACGCTGGCAAAATAGCCCGTCTCCAGAGACACAGGCGCCGACCCGCCAGACTGAGTAACCAGAGTAACACAAGTGGTCCCGTCAGACGTACTCGTACCAGTACAGCCCTTCGGATAATTTATCACGACACCCGCGGCCGTTGTCGTACCGGACGCGTAATGGATCGTCATCAAAGTCTGATTATTATTCACAAAATTGAACGAGCCGGCAACCACATGGACAATACCCGGACCGTCGGTTGGCGAACAGTTGCTCACAATCACGATCCCGTTAACACAGACCTCAGCCACAACCCCAAACGCTGGGTCAACGGTCACAGCACAAGAACCCCCAGGCCCAGAACAAGTAGTCGTAGTGGGAGCGTTCAGAGCTGACTCCGAGACATTGACGCTGATGTCAAACGTGTTAAAAGTCTGCGCGCTACTGGGCCCACCATAGTTCACGTTAACATCAACAGCAGTACCAGCGGTTGTGGCGGCGAAGATCGCGGGATAAGCAGGGCACTTTGTAGTCAAGGTTGGCTGAGCAATACAAACCTCACCCGCAGGGGTGGACGCCGCATGAACAGGCGAGACCCCACCCGGAACCATAAACACTAGAGCTAGCAACAGGACAGGAAGCGCTAACACAGATTTGTTCAAACTGGTCGAACGCCTGAGTGGCAGGCAAAGAACTGCGCCAGCGACAATATAAGATTTTTTCCATTGACACTCCTCAAGCTATACCGAGATACGTTCTGGATTACAATAGACTTCTCGGGATATTCTATTGAGGAGTTGCAGCGCCAACGGTTCGTCCCCGCAAGGACACAACCTACCCCTGTCTGAACGCAAGAAGAGCCTGCCACTCAAGAAACCGACGTTGTGTGTGTGGTTGAGGGGCTAACAAACGCCTTCTATTGTTCTTCAGAAACATGAAAAAAAAGGAGATTAGGGCGCGGCAAACCCCTGTTTCTGTTGCTACGCTACTACAGCGAAGGAGCCGCTCTTTGTGCTTGGACTTAGCAGTGGAAGACTGGTAGCAGAGGAACCGTACATTATCTGGGCCACGAATGGGAACTTTAGACCGACAGCAATTGACGATATGGGCGCTGTGAAAGTTATCGCCATAGAAACACCAGGCGCGAACAAGGTAGGTGCCGACGAGCCGGTGAAGCAGACGCTCCCAGTATCCCCGCACCCGCTGACAACAACCTGGACGTAGACGTTGACAGTCGAGGGATTTGTAACCTTCGCAGTGAACGTCTGAACACCCGCATTCTTTGCGAGGCTCAGGTGGTGGGTCCAGCTCAGCTTGCCCCCGAAGAAGGTGGGAGGCGGAGTGTTGGAGAATAAGGCCGTCTGGGGCGTCTCAGGAAGAGGAGTAGCGGTGATGGCGCTGACGAGTGTTACACAAGTCGTCCCGTCCGGGGCACTTGTGGCCGTGCAGCCCGCCTGATACCCGACTGTTGTAAGAGCGGAGGAGCCAACTACGTTGTAGTTTACGCTGAAGAGGACCTGGTTGGCAGAAGTGGGGCTGAAAGAGCCGGCAACGACATGGACAACGCCTGCACCATCGGTTGAAGAGCAACTGCTCACGACGACGAGACCGTTGATGCAGACCTGTGCAACGACGCCGAAGGTCGGGCTCACACTAACACCCGCACTCGTAGCTGGTGCACTTAGAACGCCCTGGTCAGCAAGAACGCTAATGTCGAAAGTATTCAAAGAGCCAGGATTGACCGCGATAACATTGACGGTTAGCGTCGAGCCGAGAGTTCCCGACAGGGTCGGTGGGGACGCGGGGCAGGTGGTGGTGAAGGTCGTCGGGGCGAGACAGACCAGTCCGTCGACCGCGCTAGGAGACACGGTCGAGAGGATCGTCGTAACTGGAGATGCGGCAGACGCCTTCGAACTTGTCGATGCGGGGTGAGAGGCGAGGGAGAGGTTGGCGTAAGGAACAGCGTAGATCACTGCAAGCACTGCAAGCACTGCAAGCACTACGGCAAGTGGTACTATGAATCGTTTCATTTCAACCACTATTTTCAAGAACTTGTCCATCAATACTCCATATAACGGTTTGGAACCATTCGTATACCCGGGCAAGCCCAAGATTGCCGGAGATTGAGATGACCAGCCTGCTGAACCAATAATCTTGAGACAGTGGTTCCGACAGAGTCTTGATTCTGTGCCTTGAAAGCTGGACGCGAGAGTCGACCGAACGCGGAGACGAAGATTGTCAAACCTCAAAACGCTTTTTGGGCGACAAGATCTCTCCGGCTACGCACACCCAATCGGGCCATAGTACAGCAGAATCATCTGGCCGCCCTGCTGCAACGAGAGGCTCCCCCAGTCCTTCGGTGGTGGCCCCAATACTCCTCCCGGAGGCTTCACGCACATGTCCCAGAACCATGTACTACCAAAATAGTTAGAGTCTGAACTCGGAGGAGGAACAGTATAGCCTAGAGTATTGTTCGCCCCAACAGGCTGACCCCACACGTTGAAGAAGTCCAGGAGAGTATACGCGTGGGTGGATCTTGACCTGACGTGAACAGAGGAGGTCCCACCATAGTTACCGCTTACAGGCGTGTCCAGGTATAGTGGATAGTGATTATTGAGACCATCAGCATCCCACTGGTGAGTAGCCCAGACCCCACCAGGAATGCCAATGCCCGGTGGCACTATAGCCCTAACGAAGGTACCACTATGAGCCGTATCATTCCACTGCCAGATCAGAATCCTGACTCCCACAGTAAAATCCTGACCAGGCTGCGAACTGACGAGAGGACCAAAAATCACAACAGAGAAGATGACAACGGCTATTATGGGAATCGCGACAGTCAACAAACGCCGACGAGGATCACTCCTCCTCTTAGCAGAAGAGCTCAAAGATTCCCATCATAACATTTCGACAGCCAAACACATTAGCCTTGCGCGGCTCGCATCACTAAAGAGGGCCCGAAGATCCAGGTCTCCGAAGTATTCTGGAAAATGATCCGTCGAGAAAACAGTCGGCCGGCAAAGTCCGACTTATATAGATACCGCAAACCTTAGCATTCAAACATATCAAATTCCGAAGCTAGAAGGGATAGACAATTGAAGAAGCAACGTTCGCTGATCCTGATCTTTATCCTATCGCTCCTCAGCATAATTGGAACTACAAGCCTTCCCCAACCTGCACACGGCCAGCCCACGTCCGGGCTCGTCTGCATCTCACCAAACCTTACCACTTGCCCACAGACGTCGTTCACCTTCAACGCGACATCAGGTTCAACCCTATCCGTCAACGTTGTGGCCCAGAACTCAGCAGCGACAAACAGCTTCGACGTCTCCGTCAAAGCAGATCAGACTATTCTCGACGCACCCGCGGACAGTACAGGATATACAGTCAGCTCGAACTTCGGCGTCGTTGCACAGGTCTGCATCAACGGCATAATTGTAGTAAGCAACTGCTCGCCAACCGATGGAGCTGGAATAGTACACATAGTCGCTGGGGCGTTCAACTCAGTCTCGGGGAGTTTCACCCTCTTCACAATTCACTACAACGTGGTAGCAACCACGACAGGCACACCTGTCGTCTACCAGACTGGCTGCACGAGCACTAGTACCCCAGATGGAACGACTTGTGTAACTCTGGTAAATCCGTCCACTGGGCTTTCCGACCCTGAGAACATTGAGACGGCCGACTTTACCAATCTCACGCCCTCCGCCAACTTCTTCGCAACACCCACTGCGGGACCCGCCCCTCTGACTGTCACGTTCAACGCCTCGCTGAGCAGACCCACTACCGCTACAACCAACACGATCGTCCAGTACAACTGGGACTTCGGCGACGGATCTACTGCAAACGATACGACCGCGACTGCAACGCATACATACGTCGCCGGTAGCTACACGCCGAAACTCTACGTCGTCGACAGCGGCGGGAAGAGGAGTGAGACGAAAGCCGGAGCCTTGATACTATCTCTACCGCCCGATTTCAGCATAATCGCGAGCCCCAGCAGCCAGTCACTAACGACTGGAGGGCCTCCTCAGAACTCCACGATCTTTCTCAAGAGCATTAACCAGTTCAGTGGAACAATCAGCCTCACGGAAAAGGTCAACACGACAATCTCCAACGCCCCAACGGCCGTTTTGAACCAGACGAGCGTGACCTTGTCTGCGGGGCAGACCAGCCACTCGACACAGCTGTCCCTGAAAGCAGGACCGTCGACCCCTGCGGGAGGATACACTGCGAACGTCACGGCTGTCAGTGGAAGCCTAGTTCACTCATTCCTCGTAAACTTCACAGTAACAGCACCTGACTTTTCGATCAGTGCAACCCCCTTGACCGTGACCGTACCTCAAGGAGGAACCTATGGCAGTATCCAGGTACACATAAGCGGTGTATTGAACTTCAACGGCACGGTAGCCCTGTCAACCATGGAGTCAAGTCCAGAGATCTTAGCATCAACAAACCCCTCCAGCATCAAGGTCAACGCAACAAACCCGACCCCACCCCCGTCTACCCTAGCAATCGCTGTACTTTCCGGCAGTCTCGCAGGCAGTTATAGTGTGACAGTGATCGGGACAAGCACGCCAATACCTCACCAGCACAACGTCACAATTACGATCATAGTCCCTAGCCCAGACTTTATCGTCACAACGAGCCCCGCATCACTCTCGATACAGGCAGGAACGTCAACCAATGCAACGATCATAGTGACAGGCATCAGAGGCTACACAACGACATCGACCCCAATAGCCCTAACATCCAACAGCTCCTCGACGCTCGGAATAGCCACGAAACCCTCGCCAAGCAGCGTTTCTGTCACGACCCCTGACGGTTTTGCAACGGCGACACTCATAATCAACTCGACCGTTTCAACACCCGCAGGTAGCTACGCCATTTCTGTAAGAGCCAGCGACGGCACAAACACCCACACTGACAACATAACCGTAACCGTGACGGCTCCAGTCGCCAGCGTCCAGCTCGGAGCCATCACACTGTCTACGACTAGCACGAACCCAGGAAAGGCGATCAGTATGAACGTGACAGTGACGAACACCCGAGCTGGCTCCGTCAGCATCACAGTATACATGAACGTCTACAGCGGCACAGGCGGCAACCTGACAGTCGACCAGAAGAACATCACTCTCACCAACACCCAGCCTCAGATAGTGACACTGACATGGGACACGAGCCAGTACAATCCCGGAACCTATCACATCTACGCCGGAATCACAGGAAAGCAGACGACCTCAATCAACCAGTCAGCAACCGTAGGCAACGTAGCCCTCAGCAGCCCAGCTTCCTCAGGCAACGACACGCTGACAAGCATAACACCCTGGATCGCAATAGCAGAAGCAGTTGTCATAGCGACACTAGCCGTTCTCCTGCTCATGCGCCGAAGAAGAACAGCCGTCGTCTAGACTCAGGGAATCCCTGAACCGGACAAACCTATCCTCTATTTCTAGAAGAGGATGATCCACGGCGCCTGCCAGACTTTGTGTTCGCACCTGGAAGTCTCTTCCTCACCAGAACGACGACGACAGCGGCGAGCGTCGTGGCGAGGACCCCGACGTAGATTATGCTCTGATAGTTCGGTGGAGTAGGCCTTACGGTTAGATAGAAAGTGTCCTGGATGGTCAGACCGGGAAAGACCTTCTCTGACCTGGTGGTATTCATGACGGTCGGCCCTGATAGAACCACAGTGTAGTTCCCCGCGGCCAGATTGTGAAACACGGCCTCATCATTAAAGTCAGTCACGTTCAAGAAGGACCAGGTCAAGTTAGAAGCCCTAACACTCACGAGACCGCGCAGCGAATTCCCGTTAGTATCCTTGGCGATGACGATGAGGGTTCCGAGAGCTGGAAGAACTACGACAGTGTCAATCCACGATCCAGTATTACCGTTGACGTCAGTGACGGTCAGCCGAACAAGATATTGACCGGGCGAGATGTAAGTATGAGTTGTCGAGACTCCCTTGACATTCACCCGCCAAGTCCCGTTATCGCCAAAGATCCATGTACTGTTGACGATACTGATTTTTGTATTGTTAGCGTTGAAGCTCGCCGACGCGTCGAATATCAACGGTGTCCCCGGTAACAAGGACGGGTAAGAGTCACTCGAGATGACATTGAAAAACGGAACAATGCCTAGATTACCCCACACTCCACCCTTCGCTATGAACGGAATAAAATGGGGATTGAAGGGAGTACTAGACCCAGGGTCCAAGAGTTGGACCGGGCCGAACGTGAAAGCGCTGGAACCATCGGCGATAACTTGGAAACGGATTGTGAAAAGAGTCGCATTGAAGAAACCGCCTTGAAGGCTTGAGCCCGGGCAGCACCCTTCAACAACATGGATGCTGTTCTGTCCATCGCCTGGCTCGCAGCTTATGTTGTTGAATCCGCTTCCATTGATGCACTCATCGGCCGGGTAAGGGCTGGCTGCGAAGATGTTGTTGGAAAGATCGAGGCTCACAGGGTTGACTGAATAACCACCGGTGCTGTTTGGTCCATAGTCAAGTACCACGTCGAAGACATTGATCAGAATCCCGTAGTCTAGATTCAGTTTGACTGTGACATTGAAGTACTCTGGAGGAGCAGAAGCGTTGAAAGCAGGTGTAGGACTCTTCAATGGATAAACGTACACCTGGGAGATCTGAGTCGAAAATTGCGAGCGAGCATCCTGAACAAGGCTAGAAGACAATGACAAGAAGACCGCCAAGAAAACTAGCGCTAGGACTCGACCAGTTTTCAAGCGGTGTGCTCCCGTCGAGTCAAAGAACGTGTCTCGTAAGAAATAAACGATGAGGCGGAATATCGGCTTATCGATCACCACTCGTCTCTCTCGTCAACCCGAAGAATGACTGGAGCGTCCGCTATAGTTCCGGGAACTTTGTCTAATGGGCCTGGACCTTATCGCCGACCGCTCTCCTGAAGAGACTCAACAGAGTCTCAGGGGCCGTCGCGGCTGAGAACTGAAACTTGTCGTCCTTGGTCAGGACCGTGATCCATGTGCCTCGAAAAGACCGATCGAGCTCGATCCTCACCACATCATCAAAGCTCAAGGGAAAATTGGCCTTGTCGAGTGATAGAAGCTGACTTGGAGACAGCTGTTCTCGATGCCTTCTTGAGATCGACTCCTTTCTGCCCTTGAAAATATCCTCTAGGGCTGCACCGATGCCTCCCAGAGTCGAAGCCGTCGCCATGCCTCCCACTCCTCTCTTCCCGATGTGGACAACGATGATCCTCGTGTTTGTAACGTATAGCTTGAGAAGCTCTGAGCCTATGGACAGCCTTGTACTCACTGGTACCTCGCCTAGAAGAACTTCTTGACTCTCACTCAAGCCAACGGATCACGACGCTCATGTTCACGCACCCATTTCCTTTCCGATCTACCTAAATCGAAATTAGTCGTCGAATAAAAGGTACGGAACAGTCGTCATTATGAGGCTCTCTCTCAACGTCCTCCTGCTCTTCTTCGCCCTCGGCAGCCTTCAGCTACTGACCAACATTAACGGGGCGAGCGGCACATCGGCTCAGCCTGGATTCCAGCACCCGTTGGTGTATCGGGAGGCAAGCCTATCCAGCCCTGGCAGTCCACCTTATGTTCCTGCGGACATTAGGAAGGCGTACGATTTTACGCCACTCTATTCGCGAGGCATAAACGGCAGCGGCACTCGCATAGCCATAATCGATGCCTACGGCGACCCCAACCTATCCTCTGACCTCGCCAGCTTCAACTCTCTGACAACCCTACCGACAGCCCAGGTAAACCTCTACTATCCCGACGGGACTCCTACCCAGAGAAATTCGGGATGGGCAGTAGAGACAGCGCTTGATGTTGAGTGGGCTCACGCCATGGCTCCTGGAGCCACTATCGACAACATTGTTGCTTTCAACTCCAACACTGGAAGCGTCTTTGATGCCATAGCATTCGTAGCCAACAAACTTCGAGATGAGACTGTGCTGTCCATGAGCTTCGGACAATCAGAGTCAAACTACCCAACAACAGGATCATACACAGTACCCAATACACACCAGTTGTTCGTCACGATCACTGGCCACGGCACCGCCGCCTTTGCAAGCTCAGGAGATTCGGGAGCCGGCTCATGCTGTAACGTTCAGTATCCAGCCTCAGACCCGCTCGTCGCTGCTGTTGGAGGAACAAGCCTGACACTACACGCGACGGACTCGATCCTCGGCGAAGCCGCTTGGTCAGGATCAACAGCCGGCTCTAGCATCCTCTTCAGCAACCATTATGGCAACAAGGCCTCGGAGATTCCAACCGAGACGATGTGGATGTTGCGTACGATGCTAACCCAAACATGGGAGTGCTGGTGGTCCAAGGCGGAAAGGAATACCAAGTTGGGGGAACAAGCATAGGCGCTCCTCAGTGGGCAGGCCTCATCTCCTTGGCGAGCCAGGCCGGCGGGATCAAGTATGGGGCGGTCGATGCGCGACTCTACTCCATATCCAGCTACCATGACGTTGCAACAGGCTCAGACGGTTTCTTCTCGGCCACGACCGGCTGGGACTATCCAACCGGGCTCGGAAGCCCTGACGCCAACGCAACGGTAAACATCCTACTTCGAGTGCCAGTCTTGATCAACAGCACAAGCACGTTCCATGATCTCAGCGTCAAGACATCAGGCGATGTTATCGTCGACCTAGGCGGCTCGAATATTGCAGGTAGCACACTGGTCACTGTGACAAACACTACCGAGGGATCACCGATAGATTCGAAGAATCTCACGATAAATGTCAAGATCGTCCCCGGCAGCATCCTGAAGATTGTTCTCGTAGTTGCACTAAGTTCAGAGGCAGTAGGCGTCACACTCGGCATAACCCTCGGTCCGACCCTGACAGCCAGCACCAGTGTAAGCAAAGATCCCGACATCAACGGGGACGGGACTACAAACGCCTTCGACCTGTCGATCCTCCTATCATCATTCGGCACATCGCGGGGAACCCAGAACTTCAATCCGGCCGCAGACTTGAATGCGGATGGAACGGTTGACTCTTTCGACCTGTCAATATTCCTATCAGACTTCGGGGCGCCAGTAGTCCAGTAAGACGCTCCCCCCAAGAGATATACATCCATTCCATTTGGGGACCAGACTCCGAGTCGCTCTCTTCTCTTGGTCAACCGAGGGTTGTGGGAACATCGATGCTTCGCCGACTCCTACTTGAACAGAACAATCGATGCTAGTTGCGAACAATTATAATAACTCGAAACGGGAACGACGACTTGCGCGCCCCGGTGGCTCAGCCTGGTAGATGCTGTCGCAGCCTAGAGCATTGCCTTGGTAACCCATGTCAAACAGGCAAGGGTCACGAGTTCAAATCTCGTCCGGGGCTCCAATCTACAAGCTAACATTCGACATTCTGAAGAACCCGTGATCATCTGTGCGGACCAGTCATTCGCTCTAGAAACTCCATAACTTATTACCGCGAGCGGGGGTTCTAATCTCAGAATCTCAAGATCAAGATCTTGTGAAACACTATCGCTTCAGCATCTTGTCAACCCGATCCTTCCAAGCCGGCCATCGACCCATCTCTTCCAACACGTACTTCTCCGCTTGTTCCTTGTTCATCCAACGAGTCTGCATAGCCGAGGCGACCATGTCGTCATACAACTTTTCAAAAGGCAAAAGCTTCCCTTTCATATCGGTACAGTGAATGCAATACGGATTGTCGAGGTTTTGAGCCCCATGCTCCTCGCGGGAGGCTAACGGCCGACCGCAACTCTCACACTGCATCGCAAGGGACATAGACTAACCCAAAAAGAACAATCACACAAACACTAGATAACCATACTTGGACGTACTAACCCCCCAGCGCGGTAACAAGAGCGCGCCCATCTCTGCTAAACCATTAATAATCCGGCGCCCTTCAACCAACAAAGAACGCTAGAGGAATGCTTCTATTGCGGAGAAAGGGCCAAACGGCACCTTTCGCACTATTCACACTCATACTTCTATTCGGGAGAAAGAAGACCGAACAGGGAGAGGACAAGACCTCAGAGGAGCCTGTCAACAGAGAACCCTTTCCTATACCAGAAATTCTCAGGAAAACAATCACCAGCAACGATGTCTCTAGATCTCGCGACAGGCTCCGACTTGCTAGTTTAGAAAGAGACATTATCGGAGACGCTCTCACAAAGATTTACGAAGCAGAAACAAAGGGACAGATCAACGACAGCGAAAAAAACCAGCTCCTGCAACGATACAAGACAGATCTCAAACGGGTTGACGGAGAAATAGACACCCACAAGAGGACAGTAGATCTCTACGAACTAGAATCGGCCAAGGAGGACCTTCTCAAGAGCTTCCAAGAAAAAATGCTCGAAATAGACCTGAAGATAAGCCAGATCAGACCGACCATAATCACAACATACGAAACGACGCCCAAGTCAGCCGAGATTCCCAAGACGGAGACAGGCGCAAACCCCCCGCCGACAAACCCTCCCAAAGAACGGCCTCCCAAGGAGAAGCCTAAGAACAAAGCTGAAGAGCGGCTAGAGACCATTCGCGAGGAAGTACTCAAGGCAATGGAACGCCTCGAACAGATCGAGACAGAAGGCTGAGCAACAACCTGTCCTGGACAGACAAAGCTCGGATAAGCGCCGCCGCCCAAGCAGTAAGAGAAATCAGAGACAACACAACAATCGGACTCGGCAGCGGAAACACAATCCTCCGCGCCCTCGAACTTGCCTCAGAACGAGTCAAGAAAGAGAACCTCAAGATTACCTTCATCCCAACCTCCTATCAGACAGAATTAGCCGCAAAAAAACTAGGGCTCAAGACATCAAACCTCGAAGAAGACACAGAACCCGACCTAGCATTGGACGGCGCAGACCAGATACAATGGCGAACCCTCGACATGGTCAAAGGCGGAGGAGCAGCGCTGCTACGAGAAAAGATCGTAGATTCAACTTCGAAGAAACTAGTCATCATAGTTGACGAGAAGAAACTGGCCAAGACCCTAGGCGGACCCCAGCCGATACCCGTCGAGATAGTTCCCTTCGGCTATTCGTCAACCGTCGCAAAAATCAGAAAAATTTCCGAAAAAACCGTCCTAAGAGAAGCCGCGGGCAAAGTCGGACCAGTGATAACAGACAACGGCAACCTCATCGCCGACGTGTTCTTTAGAAGCCTACGCCGACCAGAAATTGTCCACGAGAAACTGAAGAACATCCCGGGCGTCATCGAAACAGGTCTCTTCCTACAAATGTGCGACGTTGCCTACGTTGGTAGGAAGGACGGCCGCGTCGATATCCTCCGCAGAGGTTAACCCCTCTAAGGCCTGATTATAGTCGCGGCCCTCACGCAAAGTGCCGGGGGCGGGGCTCTCGAAAGAGGTCTTCTATCGAACCCGCGACCTTCGGATCTCTCAAACCAGATTATGAGTCCGACGCTTTGGCTCCCCTTACGGGGTCTGACCAAACTGAGCCACCCCGGCAAAAAGGCCCGCGGAGAGTCTACTGCTAAAAACATTGGCCCAAGAAACATTAAACGCAAACGAAACTAGACGACAAGTACAGAAAAAAGGATCCAAGCTTGTCCAGCCATACGTTCCTCACACTAGACGACGTGGAGACAAGCAACAAGAGGATCTTTCTGAGAGTGGACATCAACGTGCCGCTAGATCCATCTACACATTTGATCCTGGACGACACTAGGATCAAAGCAGTCTCGGAGACCCTCGCCAGACTGGAAGACGCCAAGGTCGTCCTTGGGTCCCACCAGAGCAGGCCAGGAAAAGACGACTTCACGAATCTGGAACCACATGCGAAAGCGCTAGCAGACTGTTGCAACCAGGAAGTAATATTCGTAGAAGATGTCATGGGGCCCCACGCCCGCCAGAGAATAGCAAAGGTCGAACGAGGCCAAGTACTCGTCCTCGACAACCTAAGATTCTGCGCTGAAGAAAACATTGACGACAAGCCTGAGAAACTTCTGAAGACCCACTTTGTCAAACAGCTCTCACCACTCTTCGATCTCAACATCAATGACGCCTTTGCAACTGCTCATCGATCGCAACCTAGCATCGTGGGACTGACAGATGCACTTCCAAGCGCTGCAGGACGACTAATGGAAAAAGAACTCAAAGCAGTCTCAGGACT
>WNGG01007079.1_pt1 | contig 30781 bp, 17 predicted proteins | sample 5400661 | NCBI WGS metagenome assembly WNGG01 (sample SAMN13153372, study PRJNA577476) | soil metagenome | isolation source: 100 cm soil or saprolite under Garry oak tree replicate 1 | place: USA:California | collected 2016-06-15
TCAGATCTTTGTCGGTACAGGCATCTTCAACATGGACATGGCTGCGTTCTTCATCAAGTGGCTGCGTGACGTGCGAGATGCGCAAGCGGACGACGGACGCTTTGCCGATTTTTCGCCGCAACCTTTTGATCGAAATGCGCGGTTTACAGGTGTTCCAGGCTGGGGAGACGCAGGCGTAGTAGTTCCGTGGCGGATGTGGCAGCACTACGGCGACAAGCGCGTGTTGGCGGAAAGTTTCGAGTCAGCCAAGCGATGGATCGAATTCATCCGCCGCAACAATCCCGATCTTCTTTGGAAGAACAAACGCGGGAATGATTACGGCGACTGGCTCAACGCCGACACGCTGATCTACGAGGGCTTCCCGCGCAAAGGCGGCCAGGTCCCGAAAGAAATCTTCGCGACGATGATGTTCGCCTACGCGACGGATCTGCTTTCGCGGATGGCGACGGTGCTCGGGAATGCTGACGAAGCGAAGAAATATTCCGAGCTTTTTAGCAATATCAAGGCCGCGTTTAACAAAGCTTACGTTGACGCGGACGGGCGAATTCAAGGCGACACGCAAGCTGGTTACGCGCTCGCGTTGCACTTCGAGCTTCTGCCGGAAAAGATGCGCGCTCTGGCGGTCAGGCATATGCTCGACGGGATCGCGCGGTATAACGGCCATATGTCAACAGGCTTTCATTCGACTTATCGGATGATGTTGGAGCTGACACGCGAGGGCCACAACGACGTTGCCTATCAGCTCATCAACCATCGGACGTTCCCGTCTTGGGGCTACACGATTGAGAACGGCGCGACGACCATTTGGGAACGCTGGGACGGCTACGTCAAAGGGCGCGGCTTTCAGAACAAGGGAATGAACTCATTCAACCATTACGCGATCGGCGCTGTAGGCGAGTGGATGTATCGAGTGATACTTGGCATAAACAACGACGACGAGCATCCGGGTTATGAGCACTTCATTATTCGCCCGCGTCCCGGCGGGGGGTTGAAGTGGGCGAAGGGTTCATACAAGTCGATTCGCGGAAAGATCGAAGTGAGTTGGAGAATTGCGGAAAACAAATTGAAACTTGATATTACGATTCCGGCAAACACCAGCGCGGCGGTTTATGTGCCCACAAAAAATGCAGAGAGCGTGATGGAGGGCGGAAAAGCTGCCGTTAGGAGCGACGGCGTCCGATTTCTCCGGATGGAAAGTAATTCAGCGGTGTTCCAGGTGCAATCTGGTAAGTACAGTTTCGACGCGCCGATCGATTAAAATGACAAACAGTTCGACATCCTCATCGGATCAACTTCATTGTCCATTATCCATTGCTCTTTATCCATTGTTCGACCGAAGAAGAATTCTAGAGTCGCTAACAGCCTCATTTCCGAGTAATGGGTAATAGCAATAGCCAAGAAGAATGAGCATAGCCAATGATGCTCGAGTCAGGTGAGCCGCTCTATATCGCGGTTGACCTCGGCGCTGGAAGTGGGCGTGTTTTCCTAGCCGGGATCGCAGTCGAAGGATTCCTGCTTGAAGAGGTTCGCAGGTTTCAATACCCGCCCACGAGGTCCGACGGTTATCTGCGATGGAACGTTCCTCATATTTTTGGCGAGATTAAGCGTGGCGTTACCGAGGCGGGCGAGCGGGCGCGTGAACTCGGGTGGCAAGTTCGGAGCATCGGAATTGATAGCTGGGGAGTTGATTATGGTCTGATCGATGCAAAAGGCAACCTTATCGAACATCCGATCTGTTATCGAGACAATCGAACGCAAGGGCTGATGGACGAAGTCTTCGCGCGCGTTTCGCGCGAGGACATCTTTGAGCGGACAGGCATTCAATTTCTCAACCTCAACACACTCTTTCAACTTTACGCTCATAGGCAGGCGGGCATCGCTGAAGCCGCGGCTCGGCTGCTCCTCATTCCTGACTTAATGAATTTTTTCCTCACGGGCAGAGCGGTCGCCGAGTACACCAATGCAACCACCACGCAGATGGTCAACGCGAGAAGCGGCACTTGGGATCTTGAGATGCTCGCGCGTCTGGGGCTGCCGTCGAGTCTGCTGCCCGAAATCGTCCCTGCCGGAACTGACCTCGGTCCGCTCAAGCCGGAGCTTGCCGATGAGCTTCGTCTCGATGGCGTTCGAGTAGTAGCGCCTGCGACGCACGATACGGGCAGCGCAATTGCCGGCGGGCTGTTGGAAGAGGGTTGGGCGTACATATCTTCCGGGACTTGGTCGCTGGTCGGCGTGGAACGTGGCCGCCCGCTCATCAACTCTGACGTCGCGCGTCACAACTTCACCAACGAAGGCGGCGCCTTCGGCACGATTCGCTTTCTCAAGAACGTGATGGGGCTTTGGATTCTTGAGTCGTGTCGTAATGAATGGAAGCGGCGCGACATTGACGTCGACTACAACAGACTTCTCGCGGAGGTCACTGCGCTCGACAGTTGCGCGTGTTTGATCTTTCCCGACGATGAACGTTTCTTCAATCCGCCGAGCATGCTGGACGCGATAACGCAGCAGCTTGCCGAGAATGATCAACAGGTCGACAACGAACCAGCTTCGGTGGCCAAAGTAGTTTTGGATTCGCTGGCTTTCCGCTACGCCTCGGTGTTGCGCACCATCGAGAATCTCACGAACCAAAAGATCAGGGGAGTGCACATCATCGGCGGCGGCAGCCAAAACGATTATCTCAATCAGGCGACCGCTACAACGACCGGCTTGCCGGTATTGGCAGGCCCTGTTGAAGCAACCGTCACGGGTAATGTCCTGGTTCAAGCGATTGCAGCAGGCCGCTTCGCCTCGCTTGCCGAAGCGCGCTCGCACGTAGCCCGACACGTTCAACTGAAGAGGTTCACTCCGCTGCCCTCACGCGGATTGGAAGAGACTGCACGGCGCTATGCCGCAATCGAAGCGCGGTACGTGAGCGTCGTTTAAGCCTCGCTGCTGACAAAGGTTGGAAAGCTTATGAACAAGACAAACTTCTTCGATCAAGTAGAGTCTTTCTCAAGAAAAGACCGAACGCTGGCGATTCTGAGAGAGGCGATCCTGGCGGGAAAAATCAATCCGGGCGAGGCCATCGTCGAGAACAAAGTCGCGCAGCAACTCGGTGTCGGCCAGCCTTTGGTGCGCGAGGCATTGATTGAGCTCGAACACGAGGGATTGGTGCAACGAATCCCTTACCGGGGAACTTATGTTACCAAACTCGGCAGAAAGGACGTGGAAGACATCTTTCGCATCCGGATTGAGCTCGAGGCGCTTGCCGGTCAGTGGGCCAAGGAGAACGCTACTGCAGCCAACATAGCGTCGCTGCGCGAAACGGTCGAGGAGATGAGAGTTGCAGCCGAACGTTTGAATCTCGATCAATTCTACAAGAGCGACCTCGTTCTCCACCGCAAGCTTTGGGAGATGTCCGGGAATCAATACCTGGTTGAGGCGCTCGAGCGTCTCGTCGTTCCACTATTCGCCTTCTTTGTGATGAAAGGCACTCGCGAGCACCAGACTTATGTCGAGAGCGCGGATATTCATGAAGAGATAATCAATGCCCTGGAAACACAGGACGCGGGCAGCGTGCATCAACTGATCAGAGAGACGCTGATTACGTTGAAAGAGGAATGGTTCGTCAAGCTGCTTCCCGAGGAGGAGGGCAGTTACACGTGAGCGGGCAGACTGCTTCAAGTTATAGCGGCGCGGTCTTGGCGGCAAAGAACATCTCGAAATCCTTCGCGGGGGTACAAGCACTCAAGGACGCGTGCTTCGAGTTGAAGGCGGGCGAAGTCCACGCGCTGATTGGGGAGAACGGCGCGGGCAAGTCCACGCTGATCAAAATAATCACGGGCGCCGTGCAATCCGATAACGGTGAGATTACCCTGAACGGGCAAACGATCGTCGACAATTCGCCGCGTCTGGCAAAAGGACTTGGAATCGCTGCGATCTACCAGCAACCCGCGCTTTTTCCCGAACTCACCGTAGCGGAGAATATCGCGCTCGGTCTGGAGCAGTCGAAGCTTTGGCTCCGCATTGATTGGGGCAAGCGTCGCCGCCGCGCCGCCGATCTGCTCGCGCGGGTTGCAGCTAAGATCGATCCTGACCGTGAAGCAAGTGAACTCAGTATGCCGCAGCAACAGTTGGTTGAAATTGCCCGCGCCCTTGGAGCGAACGCCAAAGTGTTGATCATGGATGAACCGACGGCTTCGCTCTCTGAGGAGGACACTCAAAACCTGTTCGCTGTGATTCGCCAGCTTCGCGCCGAAGGGACCGGCATCATTTATATCTCGCATCGTCTGGAAGAGCTGTCGATTATTGCCGATCGCGTAACGGTTCTTCGCGATGGACGGACTATCGACTCGCAGCCGATGTCGGGAATGAATCGTCAACAGTTGATTCAGTTGATGGTGGGGCGCGAATTATCGGCTGTCTTTCCGAAAAAGTCAGTTGCGGTGGGCGAAGTCGCGTTAGAGCTTCGCAATCTCTGTTGCTCACAAACAGGCATACGCGACGTGAACGTCACGGTTCGCGCGGGCGAGATCGTTGGCGTCGCCGGCCTGGTTGGCGCGGGTCGGACGGAGTTGGCGCGAACAATTTTCGGATTAACTCCTGCAGATCAAGGGGAAATCTTGGTGCGCGGAGAGCTGGTCGAGATTAGTAGCCCGCGTCGAGCGGTTGAATGCGGCATCGCTTATGTTCCGGAGGACAGGCGGCGGCACGGCGTGATTCCGGAGCTGCCGATAAGCGCCAACATCACGCTCGCTTCCCTCGATCGACTCTCGAGTTCACTAGGCATGGATTTCAAACGGGAGACAGAAATAGCCGCGGATTACACTCGGCGCCTTGCTGTCAAGACGCCGGCAATTTTTGCTCCGGTGGCGACGCTTTCCGGCGGCAATCAACAAAAGGTCGCTCTGAGCCGGTGGCTCGCGACCAAGCCGTCAGTGTTAATTCTTGATGAGCCCACCAATTGCGATACTGATGATCTCGTCCGAGCTTCCGGAGATTCTCGGCATGAGCGACCGAGTAGCTGTGATGTACGGCGGTACGATTGTCGGGAGCTTCGATCGGACCGAAGCAACTCAGGAGAAGATCCTGGCGCTGGCTCTTGGCCATAGAGAACTTGGTGATCACAACAGATTCTCAGGCACTCAAAATGATTCGTTACAAGCGTGAACTGGCGGCGGCAGTTGCTTACGCAGTGCTGCTGGTAGTGGTTGCTGTTACGGCGCCAGGATTCTTCAGCGCTGGGAATCTTCGCGACCTTGCCGTAAACAACGCGCCTGTATTGCTAATCGCAATTGGGATGACAATCGTGATCCTTGTTGGCCAGATAGACATTTCGGTCGGCTCGCAGTTTGCCGTCGCAAGCGTCGCGGCAGGATGGCTTGCGAAGACAGGCGTGCCGATCTCAATGTTGCTGCCGAGTGTGCTCTTGATTGGCGCAGCGATGGGGGCGGTGAATGGCTTTCTAGTGGGTCGTCTCGGTCTGCCTTCGATTATTGTAACGCTAGCGATGCTGGTAGCCTGGCGCGATGGACTGCGCTGGGTAACGCAAGGCGCGTGGGTGCAAGACCTCCCCCCGAATTTTCAATGGTTCGGACTTGGCCAAACGGTCGCGCAATGGTTGATCGTCGTCTCTGCGCTGACGATGCTGGTGATCTTTGGATGGATGCTGCGGAACGTCGGCGCCGGGCGCGCGGTTTATGCGGTTGGCTCCGATGGCGAAGCAGCACGGCTCGCCGGGATTGAGCCGCGCCAAGTGATCTCCGGCGTGTTCGTGTTGATGGGGGCGCTTGTTGGGTTAGCTGCATTGCTGAACGCCGTGCGATTTTCGAACGTGCCGGCAAATTCGGGCCTAGGGTTGGAGTTGAAAGCAATCGCGGCGGTAGTCGTGGGCGGAACGGAAATCACGGGCGGACGCGGGCGACTGGTCGGGACGCTGATCGGTGTTGCGCTGCTGGGCACAATCGGCACCGCGCTCACTTTTGTTGGCATCAATCCGTTTTGGGAAAAAGCGATTCAAGGTGTGATTATCCTCGGTGCGTTAACGTCGGATGCCGTGCTCGGACGAGTCGGCAGATTGCGGATGGCTGAGAAGACTTTATGACTCCGACTCCTCAATCCGGCATTCGCAATCTGCAATTAGAAGCTCCGTGGCGTGAGCGGCTACTTCCGAACAATGAATGGCTATTGCTCGTCGTGCTGATCGTCGAATGCGTTATCTTCAGCGCGACTGGAAGCAACTTTCTGACTGCGGCAAACGCGTTCGAAGTGACTCGGCTGGCAGTGGAAATCGGGCTGCTCGCGCTGGCTCTGACGCCGATCATAATTACCGGAGGAATCGATCTCTCGGTTGGTTCAATGATGGGGCTTGCGGCGGTTGTGCTGGGAAGTCTTTGGCGCGATGCTCACTTGCCGATGCCTTTCGCCGCCGCGTTCGCGTTGCTGATCGGATTGTTGGGCGGCGCTATAAACGCGTTGATGATTGCACGGCTGAAGTTTCCTCCGCTGATTGTCACGCTCGGTACGTTCTCGCTTTTTCGGGGAGTTGCTGAGGGACTAACACGCGGCATTGAAAATTACTCCGGATTCTCGTCGCGATTCTTGTTCCTGGGGCAGGGCTATGTGGCGGATGTGATTCCTACGCAGTTGTTCGTCTTGATCGGAGCGATGGGGGCGGTTTACTGGGCACTTCATCGAACGGCGTTTGGACGGAGCCTTTATGCGATCGGTTATTCTCCTGAAGGTGCGCGCTACGCAGGTATTCCCGTCGCCCGGCGACTTGGACTCTTGTACGTCTCGTCCGGGATTGCCTCAAGCGTCGCGGCAGTTGTATATGTAGCACATCTTGGGCAAGCGAAGTCTGACGCCGGAACCGGTTTTGAGCTGATGGCGATCACGGCTGTTGTGCTGGGCGGCGCGTCGATCTTTGGCGGGCGCGGCACGGTGCTGGGAAGCGTGCTTGGCTTGTTTGCCATCGTGATTCTGCAGAATGGCCTGAGATTGAGCGCGCAGCCTGCAGAGCTGGCGGGAATTCTGACAGGTGTGCTGCTGGTAGCTACGATCTTGTTCGATAAACTTGAGTTTGTCGGCGGTTTTCAAAAGCGTCGAGTTCGGGAAGGACGACAAGCTGAAGCCTATCGGACATCTTTCGAGGAGAGCGAAGTGAAGAATTCGCAAGTCGCAGTCTTGAGTAGCGTCATTATCGCCGGCGCGCTGGTCGTAGCGGGCAGCAACTGGTTTTTGGTTCGATCGCTTCGACAAGAACTCGGCGGTCACGTCGGCTCATCATCCGCGCCTGCAACGAATGGACATAAGCCGGTGATTGCGATGATGCCCAAGGCGAAAGGCGATCCGTATTTCATCAGTTGCAAGCAAGGCGCCGACGAAGCGGCAAGAGAACTGAATGTGGAGTTGTCGTGGGATGGCCCGACGGATCTCGATCCCGCGAAACAGAATGAAGTTGTCGAAGCGTGGATCACTCGGGGAGTCGACGTGATCGCGGTGAGCGTCGAAAACAAAGTGGGCATCTCGACAGTGCTGCGCAAGGCTCGCGAGCGCCGCATCAAGGTTATCACCTGGGATGCGGATGCCGAACGCGACGCGCGCGACTTCTTCATCAATCAAGCTACTCCGCAAGGCATCGGTTACACCTTGGTGGATGAAGCCGCGAGAATACTCGGCGGCAAGGGCGACTTTGCAATCATTACTGCCTCGCTCAGTGCCGCCAATCAAAACGAGTGGATCAAGTTCATCAAAGAGCGGCTTGCCGATAAATATCCCGAGTTGAAACTTGTCGCGATCCAGCCAAGCGAAGGCGACCGTGACCGGGCTTTTGCCGAAACGCAGACCGTGCTAAAAGTCTATCCGAACGTCAAACTGATAATGCCGATTGCTGCTCCGGCGGTGCCCGGCGCGGCCGAGGCGGTCAAGCAGTCGGGCCGCGCGGACGTGAAAGTAACCGGCCTGTCGTTGCCGAACATGTGCAAGCCCTATGTCGAGTCGGGAGTCGCTGAAAGCATTATACTGTGGAACACATTAGATCTGGGCTACCTGACTGTCTATGCCGCGCACTTGTTGGCGACGGGCGAGCTCAAACCGGGCGATCGCGAGATTCAAGCTGGGCGATTGGGCAAGATCGAAATCAAAGATGATGAAGTGATGCTCGGCGCGCCTTTCATCTTCAATAAGGGTAACATTGAGCGCTTCAACTTCTGACCGGCTTCGGGCGTTATGAAAAGGCTAACATTCTTCTTATTGGTCTGTTTCTGCGCGACCGGCGCCGCCCTTTTCAAGTCATCTGCAGCTCATTTCCCACCCCAAGACCGCGTTGATTTTCGCAAAGACATCCAGCCGATCTTCCAGCGAGCTTGTTACCAGTGTCACGGGCCAAAGAAAGCAATGGGGCAGTTGCGGCTTGATGACAAGAAGCTCGCGACGCAGGGCGGCATTTCGGGCAGAGTAATCATTCCTGGCGACAGCCGGCAGAGCCGTTTGATTCGACGCATCCTTGGCGAGGGCGACGAGGCGCGGATGCCGTTGGCAGGCAATCCATTGGCCCCCGCCGAGATCGCTTTGATTCGAGCGTGGATAGATCAGGGCGCTGCGTGGCCGGATGACGCGTCGGCTGAAGCGAAGACCGAAAAGCATTGGGCGTTTGTCGCGCCGTCTCGCCAACCGCTTCCTGCCGTCAAGAATAAAGCTTGGGTACGCAATCCAATTGATGATTTCATCCTCGCTAGAATGGAACATCAAGGGCTTGAGCCATCGCCCGAAGCTTCGAAGGAAACGCTCATTCGCCGACTCAGTCTCGATCTGACAGGGCTTCCGCCGACAATTCAAGAGATTGACAGCTTCCTCGCCGATAAGAGCCCGAATGCTTACGACAAGCGTGTCGAGCGCGTGCTTGCCTCGCCGCACTATGGCGAGCGATGGGGGCGTCACTGGCTCGATGCAGCGCGCTATGCCGACACCAATGGGTTCGAGAAGGATCTGCCTCGTTCGATCTGGCCATACCGCGATTGGGTGATCAATGCCTTCAACCGCGATATGCCTTTCGACCGGTTCGCCATCGAACAGCTCGCGGGCGATTTGCTTCCCAATGCTAGTCTCGATCAGAGAGCCGCCACCGGATTCCTGCGCAATTCAATGCTGAATCAAGAGGGCGGAGTCGATCCCGAGCAGTTTCGCGTTGAGGGCATCATCGATCGCGTTGATGCGGTAGGGAAGGCGTTTCTGGGACTCACCATCAATTGCGCCCAATGCCACTCGCATAAATACGATCCCGTTTCGCAGGAGGAGTATTATCGCTTCTTCGCGTTTCTCAACGGCGACGACGAGCCTGAGATCGAATTTCCGAGCGACGAAGTAAAGAAGAAGCGCGGCGAGATTCTGGGGAAGATTGCGACGATTGAAGACGAGTTGATCGCAAAAGATCGCGATCTGCCCCGGCGCATGGCCGACTGGGAAGAGCAGACGGCGCGCGACGCAGGCCACTGGACGGTGCTCGAAGATACCAGCATCTTTGCGGCGTTCGGGGTCAAGTTCGACCGGCTGGAGGATCATTCGTATCTTGCCAAAGGAGACAATTCGACAGGCAACAACTACATCGTCAAAGCGCGAACTGATCTAAAGGATATCACCGGCTTTCGCGTGGAACTGCATCCAAACTTGCCGCGAACGGGACCGGGCCGGGCAAACGACGGCAGCGTCTTCCTTTCGGAGTTTTCGGTTGAAGCGGCTCCTGCCGACAAACCGGATGCTTTAGAGAAAGTACATTTGATTTACGCGACGGCCGATTTTTCTCATCCCGATTTTCCGGTGAAAAATGCGATTGACGGAAACCCGAAAACAGCGTGGGGCATTGATGCCGGGCCAGGTCGTCGCAACCAGGACCGCAAAGCAGTCTTTGAAGCGAAGAGTCCGATAGGATTTGAACGCGGCACGAATCTAGTAATTCAGTTGACGCAGAAAGTCGAAGACAACCCGCAAGCCGGCAAAGCGAACATCGGACGGTTCCGCCTTTCGGTCACTACCGACGAGAAGCCTCATGCCGATCCTTTGCCGACCAGGATTCGACATTTCATATCGATTCCAGCATCCGACCGCACACGCGAGCAGCAGCGCGAAATCTTCAGCTTCTATCGAACGACTGATCCACAATTCGCCGATGCGAATCGCAGCGTTGACGAGCTGATGAGCCAGTGGCCGTACAGCGCGACCACGCTTGCTCTTACGCCTCACTTCGTCCCGCGCGAGACCCACATCTTCAAGCGCGGCGACTGGCGCAAGCCCGGAGACGCGGTGGCGCCGGGTGTTCCAGCCTCGCTTCATCCGTTTGCGAAGGACGCTCCTTCGAACCGCCTGGGACTGGCAAAGTGGATAGTTGACAAGAACAATCCCTTGACCGCGCGAGTGATAGTCAATCGCATCTGGCAAGAATACTTCGGTCAGGGACTTGTGACGACGCCGGAAGACTTCGGGTCGCGCGGCGAGCGGCCTTCACATCCCGAATTGCTGGACTGGCTGGCCTGCGAGTTCAGAGACAGCGGGAGCATGAAACGGATTCAGCGTTTGATCGTCACCTCTGCGACTTATCGCCAATCGTCGCGTTTGACGCCGAAGCTTCAAGAGGCAGACCCGAACAACCGATGGCTTGCTCGCGCTCCTCGCCTGCGCGTCGAAGCGGAAATCGTTCGCGACATAGCGCTGGCTGCGAGCGGATTGCTCAGTCCAAGAATCGGCGGGCCGAGCGTTTATCCGCCAATTCCAGAAGGCGTGCTAAATCTGGGCTACGGCTCGCCGATGAAATGGGAGACGAGCACGGGGCGGGATCGCTATCGCCGCGCAATGTACACTTTTTGGAAACGGTCAGTGCCGTATCCGAGCCTGCTGGCGTTCGATGCGCCCAACGCCGATTTCTCATGCACGCGGCGCATTCGCTCAAACACACCGCTTCAGGCGCTCACGACTTTGAATGACACGGTGTTTATGGAAGCCGCGCAGGGGCTGGCCTTGCGCGTCTTCAAAGAAGGCGGGGGCGACGATCGCACGCGCTTGATCTACGCCTTCAGGCTGTGCGTCGGCAGAAGGCCCGATTCATTCGAGCTGAATCAACTGCTTGCGCTGCTCAATGATCAGCAGAAGTTTTTTGAGGGGCGAACGGCGGCGGCGGTCTATGTCACAGCAGCCGATCTGAACAACATTCCTGCGGACGTTGATCTCCACAGAGTCGCGCCGTGGACGATAGTGGCTCGCGTGCTGCTGAACATGGATGAAACGATTACGAGGGAGTAGCCATGGGTTACCGTGAGGACATCGAACTTGAAGCGAAGAAGCTCGTGACGCGCCGATATTTTTTCAAGGAGTGCTGCGTCGGGCTTGGCTCGATGGCGCTCGCCTCCTTGCTCGGGGACAGCTTGTTTGCTGCCACTCAACAAGCGAAGATGAACGATCCGCTCGCCCCAAAGCAGCCGCATTTCCCGGGCAAAGTTAAGCGCGTGATTTATCTGTTCCAGGCCGGCGCGCCAAGCCAGTTGGATCTATTCGATTACAAGCCTGAGCTTGTCAAATACAACGGCAAGCCTGTTCCGCAAGACCTGGTCAAAGACATGAACCTCGCTTTCATCCGACCCGACGCCGGCTTGTACGCTTCTGAATTCAACTTCGCTCGACACGGTCAGTCAGGCGGGGAATTATCAGAGGCCTTGCCCTATCTTGCAGAAGTAGTCGACGAGATAGCGATCGTCAGGTCAATGGTAACCGATGCTATCAACCACGCGCCGGGACAGATCTTCATGAACACAGGCTCGCAGCAGTTCGGCCGGCCCAGCCTGGGCGCTTGGACGACGTACGGACTCGGGAGCGAGACTAAAGACCTTCCGGCTTTCGTCGTGTTATCGTCTGCGGGCGGAACGAGCGGCGGCGCTTCAAACTGGGGCTGCGGGTTCTTGCCGACGGTCTATCAGGGAGTGCCGTTTCGTCGCACGGGCGAGCCCATCCTTTCGCTATCGAACCCGCGGGGCATTACTCGCGAGACGCAGCGCAAGACACTCGACACCCTCAAGAGGATCAACGAGCATCACCTCGCTCTCACCCAAGACCCGGAGACCGCCACCCGCATTAACGCTTTCGAGATGGCTTATCGCATGCAAGAGAGCGCGCCGGAGCTGACCGATATTTCCAAAGAGTCGAAAGAGACGCTCGATATGTACGGCGCGGAGCCCGGCAAAGCCTCTTACGCGAATAACTGTTTGCTGGCGCGCCGTCTTGTTGAGCGAGGCGTGCGCTTCGTGCAGCTTTTTCATGAAGCCTGGGACCATCACACCGAGGTCGTCAAAGGCGTCCGCGCGCAATGTAAGCTGACCGACAAGGCAACCGCTGCGCTCATCAAAGACCTTAAGCGGCGCGGTTTGCTCGATGAGACGCTGGTCATCTGGGGTGGAGAGTTTGGCCGCACACCGATGGTTGAGAGTAACCCGGATGCCGATCGAAAGCTCGGGCGCGATCATCACAACAAAGCTTTTTCGATGTGGCTGGCAGGCGGCGGCGTCAAACGGGGCGTGACGGTCGGCAAGACCGATGAGCTGGGCTTCAACGCAGTCGAAGACCGCGTTCACGTGCACGATCTTCACGCAACCGTTCTGCATCTGCTGGGACTCGATCACACGAAGCTCACGTATCGGTTCCAGGGCCGCGACTTCCGGCTGACCGACGTGCACGGCGAAGTAGTGAGCAAGCTTTTGGCTTGATGCCTGGTTGTCTTGGTTTAACTCCGCTTCATCACCGCTTTCAAGCGGCCAGTGGAAATCAAAACCTACATTCCTTTCCTCGCAAAACTTCAGAATTAAGGAGGCAGGTTATGCGACCAATTCTCGGTCTTGTGGCTCTTTTTCTCTGCGTGGTTGTAGTCCTCGGACAAACCAACAGGGGCGGAATCAGCGGAACGGTCACCGACTCTGCGGGCGCAGTAATACCCGGAGCGACGGTCACGATCACTAACATCGGCACGAACCAGACCGTGAAGCTTACGACTTCGGAAGCTGGCTCTTACTCCGCGCCGTCGCTTGATCCGGTCACCTATCGAATCGCGGTCGAGGCGACGGGGTTCAAGAGATCGGTGGTCGAAAGCGTTAAAGTCGACACAGCGACGACAGCAACCGTCGATGTTGTCCTTGAACCCGGCGCTGTTGAAAACCAGGTTACAGTGACGGCTTCAGAAACGCCCCTGCTCAACAAGGACAGCAGCACACCTGGCCAGACGATCACCGAGCGTCAAATCGTCGAGATGCCGCTCAACAATAGAAGCGTGCTCGATTTGGTTCTAACCGTTCCGGGTGTGACTGGAGTCGCTGGTACTGAGGATCCTGAGCTGGATTCAGGCACGATCCCGGCCCCGGGGTTCAACGTCAACGTCAACGGCGGGCGAGCAGGCAGCACGGCAATTCTTGCAGATGGGGCTAATAACACTGGCGTCGGTTTGGGTCGTGCAACCGTGACGTTTTCTCCCGACACAGTGCAGGAGTTCACCGTGCAGAGGTCTAATTTCTCGGCAGAGTTCGGACAGACCGGCGGCGGCGTTGTCAACATGACAACCAAATCGGGAGCCAATGATTTTCGTGGGACCTTCTACTGGTATCATCGTAACCCGGCGCTCAACGCTGCGCCTTTCACGATAAACACCACAAATCGACCAGAGTCCAATCGCCGGCAGCATCAATTCGGTATCATCTACAGCGGCCCGGTAATCGTGCCCAAACTCTACGATGGCCACAACAAGACGTTTTTCTTCGTCGCATTCGAGCCTCGGTACTATTTCGACGCGTCACCCTTCACCTCGCTCCTACCGACCGACGCGATGCTTCACGGAGATTTCAGCAACGTGGTGGGGGTTACCGGAGGTTATGCGGCCCTTGATGTCGCCAACCGGTTCGGGTTGCAGGCACAGGTTCGCGACGCCACGCTCTACAACCAATGGACGATTGTCGGGAACAACCAGTTTCAGAGACGAACACTGGCGGCCGGACAAACTTTTCCCGTGTTTCAGAGCAACGTCATACCGGCGAACATGTTGGATCCGCTCGCGCAGTCGCTGTTGAAGTATCTGCCGAAGGCCGGCGACTACTTCCTCTCTAACGGGAACCTGGCGAATTATGCAAGCACGAACTTCATTAAGAACCTGGAGCAGCGCCTGACCGTCCGGTTGGATCACCGAATCCGCGACTCCAATCGGCTTAGCGGACGTTACACGCAAGTCCCGATCCGAGGCGACCGCGGGCGCGGTGACTTCCAAGTTGGCAGGGATGAAGTCAACACCGGTGGCACTGATTACAGTTGGTCCAAGCAAGTCTTGCTCACCGACACGCACACGTTTTCGCCGACCATGATCAATGAGTTGCGAGTCAATTACACCTACGGGAGATTCACTCGTAATCTTCCGCCAATGTTCGATGCTCTGAATGGGCGGAATCTCTCGACTGAGCTGGGTCTCCCGAGCATCACGCCCGGAGGCCTGCCTGAATTCGCAACCGGATCGGCTTCGATCGGTTTCACTCAATCTCAGCAGAACGAGAATGCCGAGCATAGCTACGAAATCGCGGACAACCTGTCGTGGGTGCGCGGCAAGCAGACTTGGAAGATGGGCGTTGATCTGCTTGAGCAGCGACTGAAAACGATTCCGCTCTTTGGCGCGTCCGGTGGCAGATATGAGTTCAACCGGAACCGAACGCTCAGCAATAGCAACGGTGCGACCAGCGGCACCGGCGGAATTGAGTTCGCTCAATTTCTACTTGGCGTCTACAACCAGACCACGTTGCGCGAGGTGCTGATTCCTTACTACTACCAGTGGAAGACTGCGGCGTTTTATTTTCAGGATGACTGGAAGATCAAACCTAACTTGACGCTGAATCTCGGGCTGCGTTATTCGCTGCAATTGCCACGGACTGAGAAGTATGACCATCAGGGAGCTTTCCTGCCTGAGCTGGCGAAAGAGTTCCCGTTGCCGCAGCCAGTTACGCTACCCGACGGCCGTGTGATCAAGACCGCGCTGGTGCCGCCGTTCGCGTTTTCCGGACGAGGTGGAAGGTCGAGGTACATCTTCCCTGTAGAGAAGCTCAACTTCGAACCTCGCTTCGGCTTCGCGTGGAGTCCGAAGCTGTTTGGTCTGAATCGCGAGCGCGATTTGTTGGTAATACGCGGGGGCTATGGTCTCGCACACGCGCCGCTCACCGGCATGAACCGCAATCCATCGCCCGACTTCGCTTCCGGTACTACCACATTCGGCACCTTTGACAACCGTGTCGAGAATCCTGGCCTTGCCGCTCGCATCTGTTGCAACAGACCAGTGCTGCATCCTATCGGTCCCGACGCGTTTCTCAACATTCCCGCGGACGGCTTGTTGTATCTCGGAAGCATCAACCTTGTGGGCACCGCAACGGCGGTTTCTCCCAACGCACACATTCCGTACGTTCAAAGTTGGAGCCTCTCAGTTTCCTACGAGGTGATGCGAAATACAGTGCTCGAAGTAGCCTACACCGGCGCCAAGGGAACCCATCTGTTCCTTCCGCCCATCAATCTCAATCCGGTGCCGTTCGACGTATCGGAGGCTTACTGGTCGCGTGGGCTGGACCCGCTCAACCCGAACGTGAACGATCCACTGGGTCGCACAACTCCGACCGGAGCGTTGGTCAACTTCTCGCCGGCCTACCTCGGCGCGAAGTATCTGGGATTCGAAGGGCTGAACGTATCATTCGATGCGTCCGCCAACAGCATCTATCACGCCGGCACGGTTAGCATCCAACGTCGATTCAATCGCGGGCTGACATTCACGGCCAATTATACCTACGCCAAGTCGATCGATGACTCGTCTGATGCGGGAGATGTCAGGTTTGTGAACCTGAATGTGCGTTCGCCGGGGCACGTCAATTTCGGCGCTCCGCGATCTCAGGATCGTTCGGTGTCGCTGTTTGACATCAAGCATGCGTTCAGCTCGACGTTCCTGTATGACCTGCCGTTTGGTAAGGGACGCGCGATGTTATCCAACGCGCCGCGAGCTGTTGAAACCATACTGGGAGGTTGGACCCTGAGCGGCGTTGGCCGAATACAAGGTGGCCTGCCTTTGGTAACCGTGCTGCGTGACGACAACCGGCTGGGGGTCGAGGGAAATGTCCGCGCGATCCGCCCGGACATCGTCCCGGGCGTTCCACTCATCAACCCACGATGGAGCAGCAGTTGTCCCATCGGTCAGAATTGCGAACCGTATTTCAACCCGGCGGCTTTCATGCGGCCAATCAAGGGACAGCTCGGCAATGCTCCTCGCACATTAGATGGGGCGCGAGGGCCGACGCAGCACTTCTTTGACCTGGCGATCCACAAAGATTTTCCGATTGGCAAGGATGGCAAACGTCGCCTTCAATTCCGAGTTGATGCGATCAACGTGCTGAACCACCCGATCTTTCGCATTGGACGCCTCGAGGACTCGGGTGAGATCTTTGCGGCTCCCACCGAAGCGTTACTGACAAACGGCGAATACGATGCGTGGGCAGCATTCGCGGCCGGTCGTCCGGCGAGATCGACTCCAGCCGGCGCCGCGTTGCTGACGCAGATCAACAACATCCTGATTGCCAACCGGATTCCGAACACGCAATCGCTCCGCGCAGATTTCTTCCACCTGCCGCTTGCTGAGGGCTTCTTCTCGATGCCTGCGAATTCGTTCGACATTACCACACTGAATGGGTTGCAGCTTTACCGGATGCGTCAGGCATATACGCCGGATCGATGGGGATTCTTGGACGTTACGCCGGGGCGATCGGGCTACACGCCGCGGTTTATTCAAGTGGCGCTCAAGCTGTACTTCTAATCGGAACGGCAGCCCGGGAGATTTTTTTGGGTCACTTCAAACAAAGACGTGTGGCTCCGCGTCTTTAGTTATTGAGCACTTGGCTCAATCACGCAGCAATCGTCCGGCGAAAGTGGCTCTGGCCGGCGAAGGCGTGAAGTGGAAGAAAAACAAGTCATCGAATCCTTTCTGAGTGACAGGACGGACGAGGCGTTTTGTGCTTTGTTCGAAGCCTATTGTGTGCGTCTGCGCCGGTATTTTCTGCTTCGCGGGCTCGACGCCGCAACCGCCGAAGACCTGACTCAGGATGTATTCGTGAAGGTTCATCAGAAGGCCGGCGAGCTTCGAGAACCTGACCGATTCCATGGCTGGCTGTTCGCTATCGCTCGCAACGAGATGATCAGCTACTGGCGCCGCGAGCAGCCGCGACTCGAAAGGACGAATATCGAGGATCCACTTGCTGAGCCCGACATGATGTCGGCGATGCAATTGACGGACATGCTGCGAACGCTCGAGCCCGCCGAGCGAGAGTTGGTTGTTTTGCGCTTTGTCGAAGGACTGAGCTACGAAGAGTTGTCCGACGCACTGAGGCTACCGCTGGGTACGATCAAATGGAGGATCTTCAACATAAGAAAGAAGCTGGCGAGGTCCCTCGACGGATCACCGACGCGCGCGGCGCGAGAAACCATCAACTAGTCCTGTATGGGCGTCCCTCTGTGGGCGCCCTTACAACAAATGGCTGACAATCAGGGAGGGGCGCCCACGGAGGGACGCCCATACAGGATCTGAGTGCGACTCACATGAAACACGAAATTTCGGAACTGGAGTGGAATGATTATTTGGATGGGCAAGCGCCGGTCGAGCTGCGCGATCATATTGAAGCACACATGATCGGCTGCCTCGAATGCTGGGAGTTCTACGAACGCTTATCCGAGGCAACGCGGGAGCTGGGTGCGGCAAGCGAAGAAGCGCGTTTGGGACTGCCGCTTGAAGACCGACGGATGCACGCAATGCTGCGCGGCATCTTTTCGCGAATCAAACCCGCCGGGATGAAGTCTCAGGTCGAAGGTAGGCTGAATCTGCTTGAAGAGGTTCTGGCGCCCTTCTGCGGTGCGCAGGCAGCGCAATCCGCGCTTGAGGCAGCGGCGCAGAACTCTCCGGCGCGCTCGCTCGATCAGGTCACGCCGGAGAATTGGGAGCCGTTCCTGGACAGACTGTCCGCCATCGCCGGGGCGATGTGCGGGGCCACCTTCGCGGGCCTGATCCGCGAGAGCGGACGACTATGAGCATTTTTCATTGTTCATTTTCCATTTACCATTTTCCATTGCCATTCAATGGCCAATGAGAAATGCACAATGGAAAATGAAAAATGATTCGGCTGTTATGCTGGCAACACGCATCACACCCAAAATTGTAGCCTGCGGACTCGCGGGAGAGTTGTTTCTGCTGACCGCGCTGTATCTGCCCGCCGCGTTCGGCTGGACGCCTCGATTCAGTCTCACCGAGGCGGTGATCATGACCGTCGCGGGGATACTGGCGTTCGGCGCTGCGCTGCTACTGAGTCTGGAGGTTGCGGCTGAATTTCGACAGGCCCGTTGGTCACACCTGGCCTGGACGATGCTGGCGGCGAACGCGGCGATCTCGCTCGTGAAACGCTCGGCAGGCAGTCCGCTATTGGACTTCGCGGTGCAGGGTTACCGGATAAGCCCGCTTCGCGGTCTGCTGGACAATTTGCTGGTCGTGCCGGCGAACCTGTGCTTGCTGATCGGGCTGCTGGCGATGTGGTGGGGATATCAGAGGCTTGGGTTGGGTTTCAGAATCGAATGGCGTGATCGAGCTGCGATGGCGGGAGTGGCGGCGCTGTTCGTGATGCTCCTCTTGTTTCGGGGCAGCTTATCCCAAGGGCAATCTCCTTACCTGATCAGCCGGGTGCTTCAACCGCTCGGGCTGGGGCTACTCGCCGTGAGTTCCGCGTTCGGCGTGGTTCTGCATCGCTACGCCGTACGAATGGGCGATGGAAAGCTTGCCCTCGTGATGCGGTGGCTGATGTTCTATGTGCTGCTGCGCGGGGTGCTCGTATTGGCGCGGAGCTTCTTTAGCCCGAAGCTGCCGTTGTTACTCGATTCTCCTCTGGGACTTGAGGATTGGGCATTCGACGTGTTGTGGCAGGTCGTGCAATGGACCGCCGCGATGGCTGCTGCGTATTGCGCGCAGCTACCGGTCAGCGCGGCCGAGCAGCTCGAGCAGTTGCGGGCTGCAAGGCCCTCGGCTGTTCCCGCCGAACAGCCGGCGTGAGTTCTGAGTTCAAGCTTTAGCTTGCGTTTGTGAGTTCGACCTTTCAGGTTGCGCAAGCCAAAGCTTGAACTCCGAACATTGAACGTTACCAACGATGCGAGATTCATATTCTTGGAGGAATGATTATGGGACCAAAAACAAACAAGGCGGCGCTGAGACTTATCTCGGTAATCGTCGTCTCCGTAACTATGTCATTTCCGATCACACTTTTAGCACAAGAGGCGCGCGGCACGATTAGCGGCCGAGTCACGGACTCCGCCAAAGCAGCGATCCAAGACGCGGCAGTGAAAGTTACTAACGCCAGGATGGGCACGAGCGTTTCGGTGACCACTAATGATAGTGGTTTGTTCGTGGCGCCTTATCTGGTGCCTGGAACTTATCGCATAACGGTCGACTTTAAGGGCTTCAAAAAGTACGTCCGCGAGAACGTCGAATTGCGCATCGGCGAAACTCTCGATCTTCCGATCGTGCTCGAGGCCGGCGGAGCTGAAGAGGCTATAACCGTGACTGCCGGCGTGCAGGCGCTCGACACTTCTACTGCGTCGATGGGACAGACGGTGGACGCCAGGCGCGTGGCTGACTTGCCGCTGGTACACGGAGACCCTTATACGTTAATGGCCCTGGCTCCGGGGGCCTCCTTTGCACGAGACCCCAGGCTCGATCGCCCCTTCGAGCCGACGCATATTGTCGGCTATTCAATCGACGGCACAAGAGCGAACAGGAGCGATCTTACAATCGATGGGATTCCGAGCACCGCCACTGCCAATGCCTTCGAAGTGATCGCATCGTATGTCCCGCCGGCGGATGCTGTTCAGGAGTTCAAGATACAGACTGCGACTTTCGACGCGAGCTTCGGCAATACCGAAGGCGGAGTGACCAGCATAAGCATCAAGTCGGGCACGAACTCATTTCACGGCTCCGGCTACTGGTGGGAGGAACCGGGAGGCATGTCGGCAAATGATTTCTTTGGCAACGCCAACGGGCAGGGCCGGCCCGATTCATTCTCAAATCGCTGGGGCGGTTCGTTTGGCGGGCCGGTGCGCATACCGAAGCTGTACGACGGGCGCAACAAGACTTTCGTTTTTTGGGCATATGAGGGCATTCGCGACGCGCGTCCGAGAAACAACGGAACGCCGACGACGGCAACCGAAGCGATGCTGCGAGGCGATTTCTCAGAGTTGCTGAAGGCCGGATCGCAGTATCAGATCTACAATCCGTTCACAAGACGAGCGGTTTCCGGCGGGCGGTTTCAGGAGGACCCGTTTCCCAACAACATCATTGACCCTCGATTGATCAACCCCGTCGCCAAGGCCCTCATCGAGAAGTATTGGCCCAAGCCCACCTCGCCCGGTCTTGCTGCGGCAGACGGCACCGGTAACTTCCGCCAACCCAACCTGCAAGAGAGGGCGCGGTACGCTACAAACACGATTCGCGTCGATCAGAATATTGGCTCGAAGCACAGGGTGTTCGGGCGCGCGAGCTGGTACGATCGAAGCAGCGATTACAACAACTACTTTGCCAACATTGCTACCGGCGAATTCTTTTTCTTCGTCTCGCGTCAGCTCGCGCTGGACGAGGTGTGGACCATAAATCCGACGACTGTTTTGAACGTGAGGTATGGCTACAACCGCTTCATCCGCGAGACCGCGACCAATCCGGGCAATCATGGATTTGATCTCACATCCGTGGGATTTCCTGCGTCTTACAACAACGCGATACCGGAGGACAAGAAACGCTTCCCGGCCATCGACATCAGCGGGTATCAAGGCACGAGGCAGAACGGGGAATACAGGCCGAACGATCTTCACTCTTTCATCGGAACGCTGAACAAAGCGGTCGGCGCGCACTCGCTGAAAACCGGAGTCGAGTTCCGGGCATATCGCGAAACCGATGGATTCACGATCAACGACGTGACCGGGCGCTTCAACTTCGATTCCACCTGGACCCGAGGCCCGCTGGACAATTCGTCGACGGCGCCCAACAACCTGGGGCAATCATTCGCAGCTTTCTTGTTGGGGCTGCCGAGCTCGTCCAACAGCTACGTGTCGCGTCTTGCCGACTACGCTGAGCAATCGACGACGTGGGGATTCTATGTTCAAGACGACTGGAGGATCAACCCTAAGCTTACGGTGAACCTCGGGCTTCGCTACGAGTTTGAAACTCCGCTGACTGAGCGGTACAACCGTAGCGTCAGTGGCTTCGATTACGGTTACGTCCAGCCGTTCCAGGCGGCGGCCCAAGCAGCGTTTGCTGCGTCTCAAGGCACTACTGCCAACGCAACGCCCGAAGTGACGCAACTGAACCTCACCGGCGGACTGCTGTTCGCAAGCAAGGAAGAGCGCGACTTGTATAAGACTCCCAAACACAGCTTTGCGCCGCGGCTGGGAATCGCCTACCAGGTCAACGGCAAGACCGTCCTGCGAGCCGGGTACGGAATATTCTACGGGTTTCTGGGACAGCGCCGAGGCGATGTCGTTCAGAGTGGCTTCAGTCAGAACACACCGCTCATCCCAACCCTGGACAGCGGATTGCACTTCATCGGCACGCTATCCGATCCGTTCCCCAATGGAATTCAGGAGCCCGTCGGCTCGGCAGCAGGTCAGCAAACTTTCCTTGGCCAGGGCATAACGTTTTTCAATCCAAGGCCGCTCTCGCCTCGAATGCAACGCTTCGAGTTTAGCATTCAACGCGAGTTGCCCGGTCGTTTCTTTGTTGAAGCTGCTTACGTCGGGAATCGCGGCTCGAACATCGAAATCAACCGCAACCTCAATGTTACGCCGCAGAAGTTTTTGAGCACTAGCCTCGTTTTCGACAAGGTGAGGCGCGATTACTTGACTGCAAACGTAACCAACCCCTTCAAAGGGCTGCTGCCTTCCAGCTCCAGCGGTAACTTCACTGGAAACCTGATCGCGCGAGAGAGGCTGATGCGTCCGTTCCCGGAGTTCGATTCCGTGAATACGACAACCAACCACCGCTTAAGCGTGAGCGCGATATACGAACTGCCCTTCGGCACGGGACATCGATTCCTCTTCGACACGAATCCTGTTGTCGCGAGAGTTGTTTCAGGATGGCAGGTGCAAGGCGTTTACGCTTATCAAAGTGGCGCGCCCCTGTCCTGGGGGAACATAATCTATAACGGCAACTTCAAGGAGGTCCTGCTCGGGAAGAAAACTATCGAAGGCTGGTTCAACAACGCCGGCTTCGTGGCGCTGCGCGATGCCAGCAAGTCGGGCACGCCGGTGCTTACCGACTCGAGCGGACAGCCGGTGTGGGTTGATTTCAACGACCCGTGCAAGACCAATCCCGCCTGCGCCAAGCCGCTCGCAACGCCGACTGGATTCAACCGGGATTCGGCGTTCCAGCTTGACCATAACCTTCGAACCTTCCCGCTGAGGTTTGATTTCCTGCGCGGTTCTCCCGGCAATAACGTAGATCTTTCATTGATCAAGAACACCAGGATCACCGAAACGACCAGGCTGCAGTTGAGGTTCGAGGCAACCAACGCGTTCAATCACCCGTTGTTCGCAGCGCCTAGCACCACGCCGACTGCGGCCACGTTCGGGCAGATAGTTTCATCGAATCAGGCGAACTACCCGCGACGAGTTCAGCTGGGTATCAAGTTGTTGTTCTAGAGAAGGAAGACTGAGGGTGTGCAATTCAGCATCGGGAGTCTCGATTGCGAGGCTCCCGATTTCTGTGTTTGGAACTTTCCAGGAGACCTGATTGATCACACGTTGCCTCGTTCTGATCGTTGCATTTGCGTTTTTGGCGGCAACTCTGAGGATAGTCGGCGCCACTCCTAACTGCGCGCAGCGGAGCGGCGAGGTGACGGCTAATCCGCAAGAGCCCGTGGTTCCCCAGCGGAAGTTCGTCATCACGAGATTCGGCGCGGTCGGCGACGGCAAAACTCTGAACACCGATCCGTTCCGAAAAGCGATAGCCGCTTGCCGCAGCGCCGGTGGGGGCGAAGTAATCGTGCCCGCCGGCACTTTCGTCACCGGACCAATCGAGCTCGCCAGCAACCTTGCTCTCGTACTCGAGAAGGGGGCGATCATTCGCGGCTCAGAAGACCATAAAGATTATCAAAACACCGGCAAGAACGAAGTCTTCAAAGAGGCGAAGACCTCAGTCCTTCCGCTGATCAGGGGCGCGAACCTGACCGATGTGGAGATTCGCGGCGAGGGAACAATTGACGGAACTGGCGCCGAGTGGTGGAAGCGCTTCCGCGCGGAAAGAGCGGCGGGCGTCCCCGCGCAAGGTCAACCGCGGCAGCCGGGCCAGCCGATGGAGACTCCTCGGCCTAAGCTGGTGTGGCTGATAGGTTGCAACAGAGTTCGAATACAAGGCGTGACTCTGAAGAACGCGACGTGCTGATTCGCCGCTGCTTCATCGACGTCGGCGACGACAACGTTTCGTTCAAGTCGAACCCGAAGGAGGGAGCGACCGAAACCGTGCTGGTCACCGACTGCACCTTCAAGCATGGTCACGGCGTGTCGGTCGGCAGCAACACGGGCGGCGGGATTCGCAACATCACCATTCAGCGCTGCACGTTTGAAAACACCGACAACGGCATTCGAATCAAATCGGCTCGCGACCGTGGCGGTGTGGTGGAGAACATCGTCTATCGTGACATTACGATGAAGAACGTCGGCGTTGCGATAACGATCAATTTGTTTTACTTTGACAAGGCCGGCCAGAAAGGACGTGCGGCCAAACCGGTGACGGCGACGACGCCAATCGTTCGGGACGTGCGCATAATCAACGTCAGCGTCGATGATGCCAAGACCGCCGGCGAGATCATTGGCTTGCCCGAAATGCCCGTGAGCGAGGTGCTCCTCGACAACGTGCGCATAAAGGCGAAGACCGGAATGACAATTCAGGACGCCAAATCTGTCGAGCTTCGCGACCTGCAGATCGTTCCTGAGAAAGGCGAGCCGCTGATCGTCTCGCACGCTAGCGTCAAAACGATCAAGGGGGAGAAAAAATGAAACGAACAGCACGACGGCAATTCTTGAAGCAGAGTTCACTGGCTACTATGATTGCGGCCTCTCGACTCACCACTTCTGAAGCCTTCTCGCAGAATCAAACCGCAGCGTCGCCGTCGCAGTATCGAGGCCCGCTTGCCGATTTCGATTTAAACGACAGAGAGTTTGACAGCCTTCAGTTCTGTCTCTCGTCCTACGAGCAGGTCAAGCCGTCGATGAGTTTCTCTGCCGACAACGAAGCGTCGGCGCGTGCCTGGCAGAAGCAAGTGCGCAGCAAATTAGTCGAGCTGCTCGGCGGCTTTCCTTCGCATCGCGTCGCGCTGCGTGCGCGAGTCTTAGAAAAGAAAGATATGGGAGGCTACACTCGCGAGAAGATTATCTTTCAGAGCCGCGATAACCTATCCGTCTTTGGTTACCTTCTCCTTCCTAAGAACCGCTCTCGTACTTTGCCTGCAGTAGTTTGTTTGCCGGGGCACGGTCGCGGAGTCGACGACGTCGTTGGGATCGCAGAGAAGGGCGAGCAGCGGGAAGGGAAGAGCAGCTACGAAAAAGATTTCGCTATTCAAGTTGTTGAAAACGGGTATGCGGCATTCGCCATCGAGCAGCTCGCCTTCGGCTGCAGACGCGATGAAGCTGCGCGCAAGAAGGGCGCTTCGACGTCCTCGTGTCAGCCCGCCGCCGGCGCCGCTCTGCTGTTTGGTCAAACAATGATCGCCTGGCGAGTCTGGGACGTGATGAGGTCGATAGATTATCTGTCGACGCGCGAAGAGATCGATCCGCGCCGCATAGCCACGATGGGAATCTCCGGTGGAGGGACCGTCTCGTTCTTCTCTGCCGCGATGGATGAGCGGATCAAGATCGGCGTCGTTAGCGGCTACTTCAACACGTTTCGCGACAGCATCCTGAGCCGCTCACACTGTATTGATAACTACGTGCCTGGAATTCTCAACTACGTAGAGATGTACGACATCGCGGGTTTGATTGCGCCGAGGTGGTTGTTCGCCGAGTCAGGCACGCGCGATCCGATCTTTCCGATTGAGGCAAGCAGGACGGCGGTCAAGAAGGCCCAGCACATATACGAAGTGTTTGGCGTGCCTGAAAGAATCGGGCACGAAGTCTTTGAGGGCGAACACGAATTCCACGGCGCAGGCGCCTTCGCATTTCTGAAGAAGTGGCTGTAGAAAGACTTACCTGCGCAAACTCGTCGAATCAGTGTTATCAGTGGCCTGTCTTAGACTACTGATCAGACGGATTTCTGAGATTCGCACAGCTTTCGGCCTCGATAATGCCCAACCTATGGAGGAGCCAATGAGGGTGCGCACAATGTTGTTTCTAATTCCCTTGGGTCTGATTGTCTTTTCGTGTCACACCATACCGCCGACACTGGCGCAGAACAGCAAAGAGATTCCGCGCGAATGGATTGATCCGGATACAGGCCACCGAGTCGTCCGCTTGTCGGATGAGCCGGGGAGCGCGAGCCTGTACTTTCATCAGAACGCTTACACCCCGGATGGCGAACGCCTGATCATCACGACGCCCACGGGGGTTTCGGCGATCCACCTGAAGACTCGGGCGATTGAGAAGATCGTCGACGGGCGGGTGGGAATGATCATCGTCGGCCGGAAAACCGGACACGCCTATTACATAAGAGATCGTGTTGTTTATGCTGCTGATCCGGCCACGCGCGCCAGCCGAGAAATCGCGAAGCTTCCGACTAGGGCTTCGGTAACGACGGTCAACGCCGATGAGACCATGTTGGCAGGCGCGATCACAGAAGGCGAGCCGCCGTCAGCCGGGCGGGCTCCGGCAGACAACTATCCCGGCAAGGGCGACATGATGGAACGACGACTTGCCGCGCGAATTCCAATGCAGCTCATCACTATCAACACCAAAACCGGCGAGGTGAAAACCTTGTTGCGGGGCACGGATTGGTTCAACCACATTCAGTTTTCACCGACTGATCCTGCTCTGTTGATGTTTTGCCACGAAGGACCGTGGCACACGGTCGATCGCATCTGGACCATTCGCACCGACGGCACGGGGCTCACAAAGATTCACACGCGTACGATTAACATGGAGATCGCAGGCCACGAGTTCTTCAGCGCCGACGGGAGAATGATCTGGTACGACTTGCAAACGCCGCGCAGCGGAGTCTTCTGGGTTGCGGGGTACAACGTTTCGACCGGCGAAAGGATCTGGTATCACCTCGAACGAAGCGAGTGGTCGGTGCATTTCAACGTCTCGCCCGACGGAAAGCTCTTCGCGGGTGACGGCGGAGGGCCAAACAGCGTCGCGGCTCCCGGAAACGGTCAGTGGATTTACTTGTTCCGCCCTGAAATTGTGGTGGATCGCACGGACGGCGCCGTTCCGAATTTGAAGGACCTAATCAAGCCTGGTGTCTTCAAGGCTGAAAAGTTGGTCAATCTTTCCAAGCACAACTACAGCCTCGAGCCGAACGTGACTTTCACTCCCGATATGAAGTGGATCGTTTTTCGATCAAATATGTTCGGGCCAACTCACGTCTTTGCCGTCGAAGTGCAAAGGACAGCCGCTCCAGTATCCTCTCGAGAGTCAGCCAAATAAGTCGAGCATCCGATGTTTCGAGCGCTGAGCATTTTGGTCTGCCTTTCTCTCTTCTGTGCGATCCCCTCTCCGAACTTCGCACAAGCTGCTGAGCGCACGCCGAACATCATTTTCATCCTCGCCGACGATCTGGGATACGGTGACCTCGGCTGCTACGGACAGAAGATGATCAGTACGCCAAACCTGGATCGAATGGCGAGAGAGGGAATTCGCTTCACAAACTTTTATGCGGGTAGCACAGTCTGTGCCCCGTCGCGCGCGAGCCTGATGACTGGACTTCATCAGGGGCATGCTTACATTCGCGGAAACGCGACCCTCGTGCCGGTGCCGGGTCAGAGTGGGCAAGCGGCTCGACCATTGTCTTTGCGACCGCAGGATGTGACGGTAGCTGAATTGCTCAGGGCCGCGGGATACTCCACAGGTCTCATCGGCAAGTGGGGATTGGGTGAGCCTGAAACAACCGGCGTTCCTAACCGCAAAGGGTTTGATTATTTCTTCGGCTACCTGAATCAAACTCACGCGCATAATTATTATCCCGACTATCTTTGGCGCAACGAGCAGCGCGTCCCGCTTGCGAAAGGCATGTATTCGCATGATCTTTTCACAGGCGAAGCGCTGGAGTTCATTCGCCACAATCGCGCGCGGCCTTTCTTTCTTTATCTGGCCTACACGATCCCGCACGCCAACAACGAGCTGCGTCGAGTGACTGGAAATGGCATGGAAGTGCCGACCGATGCGCCTTACTCAGATAAACCATGGCCGGCACAGCAGAAGAATTACGCAGCGATGGTCACTCGCATGGATGCCGACATTGGGAAGGTTCTCGGGTTGCTTAAAGAGCTGGCGTTAGACAATGACACGGTCGTGTTCTTCAGCAGTGACAACGGTCCGCAGGGCGTAGGCGAGGGCGGGTTCAATCCGGATTTCTTCGCGAGTCACGGCGTATTTCGCGGCATTAAGCGCGATCTGTATGAAGGCGGCATTCGCGTGCCGATGATCGTGCGATGGAGAGCCAAAATCAAGGCGGGGCAAACAAACGGTCGTGTGTGTGCCGGATGGGATTTCATGGCGACGGCGGCAGCGCTCGCAGGTGTTAAGCCTCCGGCAGGCATTGATGGCATATCAATGCTGCCGTCTTTTCTCGGACAGAAACAGAAGGACCACGAATACCTCTACTGGGAGTTTCACGAAGGCGGCTTCGCGCAAGCCGTCCGACTGGGCAATTGGAAAGCGATTAGAAAGGGTAAGAACGGACAGATCGAATTATACGATCTTCAAACCGACATCAAAGAGTCGCGCGACGTTTCGGCCAGTCATCCGGAGATCGCCCGGCGCGTCGAAGAGATCATGAAGTCTGCCCGCACAGAATCCGAGTTCTGGCCCGCAAGATGAGAGATGAACGCGATTGACATGAACTCTCCCGCAACCAAACAGCTCGGTGTTTTTATTGCGGCCAGCTTCCTACTTCTTGCCTCTATTGCTGTCGGCGAGTCCTCGCAAACAATAAGTCTCGATGAACTACAGCGCGGGTTTGAGCGCCCACCCGATGACGCGAAGATCATGATGCGCTGGTGGTGGTTCGGGCCTGCGGTAACCAAGCCGGAGCTCGAACGCGAAATGCGACTCATGAAAGAAGGCGGCATCGGCGGATTCGAGGTGCAACCGGTTTATCCGCTTGCGCTCGACGATCCGGCCACCGGCATCAAGAATCTTCCGTTCCTCTCCGATGAATTCATCGAGGCGCTGCGGTTTGTAAATGAAAAGGCGCGTGAGCTGGGGCTCAGGATGGATCTAACGCTCGGCAGCGGGTGGCCTTATGGCGGGCCGCAGGTTCCGATCGGCGACGCTGCGGGAATGCTCCGCGTCGAGCGTGTGAAACTCGATGGAGGCACACACCGCCTTAAAGTGCCAAACCTTACAGCAGGTGAAAAGCTGCTTGGCGCCTTTCTGGGGCGCGGTCAAGGCGGTTCTCTTGTCGGTGAAAGCATGCGCGAGATGACTGACATCAAGGACGGAATGGTTCAGCTTCCAGAGAATCTCCAGGGGCCGCACGAGGTGATGTTCTTCATTTCGAGTCGAACAGGGATGCAGGTGAAGCGACCTGCAGTTGGAGCCGAGGGCTTCGTGCTCAACCACTACGATCGCGCATCTACTGACAACTACTTGAGGAACGTCGGCGACCGATTGATGCAGGCGTTCGGCGCGGGTCCTCCTCCTCACGCGATCTTCTGCGACAGTCTGGAAGTTTATAATTCGGATTGGACCGCGGATTTTCTCGATGAATTTCGCAAGCGACGCGGCTATGACCTGAAGCCCTATCTACCTGCGCTCGTCGTTGACATGTTCTCGACTCTTACCCACGACGACATCGTACATTCACTGAGTCCTTCTCTCCCGTCGCTAGTGGTTGAACCCGGACCGAAGACCACTGCCATACGGCATGACTGGGGGAAGACTCTGACGGAGCTGTTCAACGAGCGCTTTCTCGTGCCGATGCGTGAGTGGTCACAACGAAACCACACGCGCTTCCGCATTCAATGTTACGGCATTCCTCCGGCGACGCTGTCGAGCAATGCCCTCGCCGATCTGCCCGAAGGCGAAGGGCCGCAGTGGAAGATACTGCGCGCATCGCGTTGGGCTTCTTCGGCGAGCCACATCTATGGCCGTCCGGTAACTTCTTCGGAGACGTGGACGTGGCTGCACTCGCCGTCATTTCGCGCCACGCCGCTGGATGTTAAGGCCGAAGCTGACCTGCACTTCTTGCAAGGGATCAACCAACTGATCGGTCACGGCTGGCCGTACACGGCAGAAGGCGTCGAGTATCCCGGCTGGCGCTTCTATGCCGCGGGCGTATTCGACGAGAAGAACCCGTGGTGGATCGTTATGCCTGACCTCGCGCTTTATCTGCAACGAGTGAGTTTCTTGATGCGGCAGGGACGGCCTGCAAACGACGTTGCGCTTTACTTGCCGAACAGCGACGCGTGGGCGCGCTTCTCCGCCGGGCGGGTACATATGATCGAGCAGTTGCGCGAGCAGATCGGGCCGGACATCGTGGCAAGAGTTCTCGAAGCGGGCTACGATCTCGATTTCTTCGATGATGACGCGCTGAAGCAAGTCGGTCGAATCGAGAAGGGCGCGCTTGCTCTGGGTGAGAATAAGTACAAGGTTGTCATTCTCCCCGGCGTTGAGCGCATACCGCTGGACACGCTTCGTCGATTGGAGGAATTCGCTCGCGGCGGAGGAGTATTGATCGCAACTCGCCGGCTTCCCGCAATAGCGCCTGGCCTGATGACGACGGAGGCGGAGCAGAATCAAATCCGCGAAATGTCGAGACGCTTATTTGAAGGTTCATCTGCTCCGGCGCGCTTCGTGGCGGATGAGAATCAACTCGCAAGCAAGCTGACGAGTTTGCTGCGACCTGATGTGTCGCTCTCACCTTCTGTTCCAGACATTGGGTTCGTTCATCGAAGGACGGCAGACGCCGAAATCTATTTCCTGGCAAACACGTCAAATACGCGACAGCAAGCGAGAGCCACGTTTCGAGTTGACGGCATGCAAGCGGAATGGTGGGACCCTTTCACCGGAAACGTATCGCTCGCGCAATCGCAAAGGGCACCGGAAGGCGGTGTCGCGGTTCAAATCGACCTGGAGCCGTATGTTTCGCGCGTGCTGGTCTTCACGAAACGGAACGAGCCGGTCGCTAACGCTCCCGGTACTGTATCACGGACCACGACCCGCACTCCCGGTACTGTATCACGGACCACGACCCGCGCTCCCGGTACTGTATCACGGACCACGACCCGCACTCCCGAATCCGCAATCGGCAATCCGCAATCCACAATCCGAAATCCCCAATCGATTGATCTGAGCACCGGCTGGCGAGTTTCGTTCGGACGTGATGGCAAACCGATTGTGATGGATCGTCTTCGGTCATGGATCGATGACGACGCGACGCGTTATTTCTCGGGATTGGCGACTTATGAACGAGATGTGAGGGTGCCGGAAAGCATGCTTCAGAGCGGGCTTGTAGTAAGACTTGATTTTGGCGAAGGACAACCAATCGCGCCGCAACCGCTGCGGAGCGGCATGCAAGCGTGGCTCGACGCTC
>WNGG01001072.1_pt1 | contig 30594 bp, 27 predicted proteins | sample 5400661 | NCBI WGS metagenome assembly WNGG01 (sample SAMN13153372, study PRJNA577476) | soil metagenome | isolation source: 100 cm soil or saprolite under Garry oak tree replicate 1 | place: USA:California | collected 2016-06-15
TTCCCCACTGCTGCCTCCCGTAGGAGTCTGGGCCGTGTCTCAGTCCCAATGTGGCTGGCCATCCTCTCAGACCAGCTACCCGTCGTCGCCTTGGTGGGCCATTACCCCGCCAACAAGCTGATAGGCCGCGAGCCCCTCCACCGGCGCAACCTTGCGGCTGCTTTCCTCGTCCAGGGATGCCCCCGAACGAACGTATGCGGTATTACCCGGCCGTTGGGCCGGCTATCCCCCGCCGACGGACAAGTTGCTCACGTGTTACGCACCCATCTGCCACTGAACCGGAGTTGCCCCCGGTCCCGTACGACTTGCATGTGTTAGGCACGCCGCCAGCGTTCGTCCTGAGCCAGGATCAAACTCTCCAATGATTGAAGAATCCGAACAGCTCATGCGAACGACTTCGCGTTTTCGTGTGTCGTCCGTATCACGTCAGAGTCAAACCCTCGCGACGCGCGTCTGATCGCGCGCCGTTCAAACGGGTCCGCACTCCACACGCTCGACCATCAGTTCTCAAAGAGCCGTGCGCAAAAAGTTCCTGCACAGACGCCAATGCTAACCGGGCGTCCCGACCCGGGTCAAGGGGGTCTCATTGTTGAAGATACGGCCCGCCGCCTTCCCCCCCTGCCCCCCCACCCGAATGGCTCGCTGGCCGAACCCCAACCCCCATGGCACATTCACTCCTCATGGAGCCGCTCGCCGACCGCCGCGCCCACGCCGACCGCCGCACGTCCCAGGACCGGCGCCGGGTCGTGGTGCGCGTGCCGGTGGAGCAACGCTCCGGCACCGACCGCCGCTCGGGCGGCGAGCGCCGCTCCCCCCAGGGCATGGACGACCAGATCCGCGACGCGCTCGAGCTGCTCACCAACGTCGCCGAATCGGGCACGCTCGACGACGCAGGCCTGCGTGACCTCGATGCCGCAGTGTTTCGGTTGCGGTTTGTGCTGGATCGCTTCGAGCGCACCCGGTAGGCTTGACCCGCTATAGTTGAGCGGCGCGCCGCCACTGCTCCGCGATGACGGCGTGCCCGGCGGGCGTGGGATGCACGCCGTCCGCCGCCCAGTACTGCGGAACTCCCTGGCGCACCATGTCGTCGAACGCCGCCTGCAGCGGCACGAAACCGGCGCCGGCGTGCTGCGCCACGCGGCGCGCCGCCGCGCGCCGCTCGGCGAACTCGGGAAACCAGCGGTCGTCCACGGCACCGCAGCGCAGCACGAACGGCTCGAGCACGAGCACTCGCACCCGGGGCAGCGCGCGCCGGGTCTCGTCGAGCAGTGACACGTACTGATCCTCGTACTGCTGCACGGTGCCGGTGTAGCCCTTCGACAGCTTGTGCCAGAAGTCGTTCACACCGACGAGAATGCTCAACACGTCCGGCGCGAGCGCGAGCGTATCGGTGGCCCAGCGGCTCGCCAGGTCGGGGACCTTGTCGCCGCTCACGCCGCGGTTGTAGAACCGCAGCGCGCGGTCGGGATGGGCCGCGAGCGCGGCGGCGGCGACGAGCAGGGGATACCCGCTGCCGAGGCCGCGCGCCAGATTCGGCTCGCTCACCTGCCGATCGCGTCCCGCATCCGTGATCGAGTCGCCCTGGAACAGCACGACGAGACCATCGGCCCGCGGGGGGCGACGCAACGAGACGGGCGCGACGCTCGAGGCGGCCAGCGCCGCGGTCGCGGAGACAAAGTCACGACGGGTCAACGGCGGGGCCGTTGGGGGGGCCATGTGCACTGCCGCTCAATCAACCATGAAATCGGGCCCGCCGCCAGCCGCACGCGCCTTGCGCCCGGCCCCGGGTCCCGCGATCATGCGGACACGATCACCGCCATGACCACCGCCCACGTCGCCGCCTCCGTTCCGCTGCCGCCGCCCGTCGCCCGCCCGCAGGACGCGCCGCTGCGCCAGGACGTGCGCTGGCTCGCCGGGACCCTGGGGCGCGTGGTCGGCCGGCTGGCCGGCGAGGACACGTTGCGTGCGGTAGAGGATCTGCGCCGCGCCTGCCGCGCCCGACGGCTTGGCGTGGCGGGGGCGCCGGACCTGGACGCGCTGCTGGCCCGGACCCGCTCGCTGGGCCCCGAGACGGCGCGCCTCACGGCGCGTGCCTTCACGGTGTTCTTCATTCTGATCAACGCCGCGGAACAGGCCCATCGGGTGCGCCGGGCCCGCCAGGACGACCAGGCGGCGGCGCAGCGCGGCTCGGTGCGCTGGTCGCTGCGACGCTTGCGCGAGGCCGGGCATGCGGCCGCGGCGGTGGCGCGCGCGCTGCGCACGCTCGACGTCCGACCGGTGCTCACCGCCCATCCCACGGAATCGGCACGCCGCACCATCCTCGATCTCCAGGCGCGGCTGGCGGAAGGTCTGTTGGCGCGAGACGCCGCGCCCGAGCCCCAGCGCCGGGCCATCGAGGGCCGGCTCGAGGGCGAGGTGGAGCTGCTGTGGCTCACCGAGGAAGTGCGGCGCGACCGCCCGTCGGTCGTGGACGAGGTGGCGAACGCGCTGTGGTATCTGGAAGACCGCCTGCTCGACGCCGCGTCGCGCACGCGCGAGCGCCTGGTCCAGGCGTTCGAAGACGAATTCGGCGGCGGGCTCGGGCCCGAGCCGCTGACCCCGCTCACGCTGGGGAGCTGGGTAGGCGGCGACCGGGACGGCAACCCGTTCGTCACGGCGGAGATCACGCTCGGCGCCGCGCGCAGCGCGCGGCGGGCGGTGCTGGGCCATTACGGCCGGGCGCTGGCCGAGCTGGCGGCGCGCCTCTCGGTGTCCGAGCGGCTTGCCGCACTCACACCGGAGCTGCGGGCGTCGCTCGAGCACGATCGCGTGGAGCTGCCGGCCGTGTGGGAGCAGAATCGCCGCCGCAACGCCGACGAGCCGCTCCGCATGAAGATCAGCTTCATGCGGGCCCGGGTCGAGGCCGATCCCCCTGGGTACGGATCCTCGGCCGAGCTGGAGCGGGATCTCGTGCTCGTCGCCGAGGCGTTGCATGCGGTCGGCGCGGCACACGCCCGGCGTACCCTGGTGGACCCGCTCCTGGCCCAGGTACGCTCGCACGGCTTCCACGGCTACCGTCTCGACGTACGGGAAGACGCCGGGGCCCACACCCGGGCGCTGCGCGACCTCAGCGCGACGGTCGGTCTGGGGGAGCTCGATGGCGCGGCCATCCGGCGCGAGCTGGCCGGCCGGCGGCCGCTGCACGCGCCGCACGTCACGCTCGCGGGACCGACCGACGAGACGCTGCGGGTGTTTCACGCCATGCGGGCAATCCAGGACGAGGTCGGCGGTGCCGCGGCGTCGACCTACATCGTGTCACGTACGCGCTCCGCCGACGACCTGCTGCGCGTGTTGCTCCTCGCGCGGGAGGCGGGGCTGGTGGACCTGGCGCGCGAGCCCCCGCTCTCGCGCATCGACGTCGTGCCGCTGTTCGAGACCCTGGAGGACCTGGAGCACGCGCCGCTCGTGGTCCGCTCGCTGCTCGACGACCCCATGTGGCAGCGCCACCTCGCCGCCCGGGGGCGGCACCAGGAGGTGATGCTGGGTTACTCGGACTCCGCCAAGGACGCTGGGTTGCTCACGTCGGCGTGGGCGCTGTACCGCGTGCAGGAGGAAGTAGCACGCGCGTGCGCCGGCGCCGGCGTGTCGTGGACGCTGTTCCACGGGCGGGGCGGCACCGTGGGCCGGGGCGGTGGCTCGCCGGTGGCGCGGGCGCTCACCGCCCTGCCCCCGGGCACGGTGCACGGCGGGATCAAGATCACCGAGCAGGGTGAGATCGTGTCCCAGAACTTCGGCCTGCCCTCCCTCGCCGAGCGCAGCCTGGAGCTGATGCTCTCGGGCGTCCTGCTGCATCGGTTCGAGGACTGGCGCGACGGGCTCCGGCCGGGCGAAGAGGCGCAGTTCCGCGAGATGATGAATCGGCTGGCCGCGGAGGCGTTGCCGCGCTACCGCGCGGTGGTGTCCGGGAGCGGGGCGAGCGACCTGTTCCGGCTGTTCCTGGAAACGACCCCGGTGCGGGAGCTGGCGGACGTGCGGTTCGGATCGCGGCCCGCGTACCGCGGGCTGGAAGGTGAAACGATGGAAGGGATCCGGGCGATCCCCTGGGTGTTCGGCTGGACCCAGACGCGGCTGATGCTGCCGGGATGGTTGGGCGTCGGGACGGCGCTGGAGACCGTCGGCGCCGAGCCGGGCGGGCTGGTCTTGTTGCGCCGCATGGCGCAGGCGTGGCCGTTCTTCGACGACCTGCTCGCGAAAATCGAGATGGTCTGCGCCAAGGCAGATCTCGCCATCGCCCGGATGTACGTGCGCGAGCTCGGGGGGGCAAGCGACCTCGCCCTGTTCGACCAGCTGGAAGACGAGTTCCGTCGCACGGTGTCCGCGCTGCTGCGCATTCGGGAAAGCGATTATCTGATGCGCGACAATCCCATGCTGCAGACGGCGATCGGCCTGCGGAACCCGTACGTGGACCCGCTGTCGCTGTTGCAGGTGACCTTGCTCGAGCGCAAGCGGCACGCGGCGCCCGACGACCCCGCGCTCGGGTCGGTCGGCGCGGGGCTCGCGTCGACCTTGAACGGGATCGCTCAGGGATTGCGCAATACCGGCTAGGGCCTAGGGGCTCGGGACTCGGGCCTCGTAACTAGGGAGGAGCAAGCGATGACTCGACGGCGCGATTTCATGACAATGTTGGGTGCCGCGACACTGGGGTACGCTCTACGGCCCCGAGCCCCGAGCCCCGACCCCCGAGCCCCGGTTCGCACGCTCAACCGCGTCGGGCTCGAGCTGTACTCGGTGCGGGACGCCATGCACAAGGATCCCGACGGGACGCTGGCGGCCGTGCGCGCCATGGGCTACACCGAGGTCGAGCTGTTGTGGTCGTTCGGCAACTTCGGGCGCACCACCGAGCAGGTGCGGGCGGCACTCGATCGCGAGGGCCTGCGCGCGCCCTCGGCTCACATTTCGCCGATCTCGCTGTTCGTCGGGTGGAACCGGAGCCTCGAGATCGCACACCGGCTGGGCCACGAGTACCTGATTGTGCCGAGCTTCACGGGGGAGACCTCCGGCACGCTCGACGACTGGCGGGAGTGGGCCGATCGTTTCAATACCGCCGGGGCCGCAGCGCGTCGCGCCGGCATCTGGCTCGCCTTCCACAACGAAGCCGATCACATGGCCCTGATCGACGGCAAGGTGCCGTACGACGTCTTCGTGGAGCGCACCGACCCGAAGGTGGTGCGCCTCCAGCTCGACGTCGGCAACATGGTGATCGGGGGCGGCGATCCGTTCGCCTATTTGCAGCGCTACCGCGACCGGTATTGGAGCTTTCATCTTAAAGACGTAGTCCCGGACCGCTCGCACGACACCGTGCTGGGCACAGGGACGGTGGACTTCAAGCGCCTGCTGGCTGCCGTTCCGGACATCGACCACAAGTTCTGCTACGTGGAGCAGGAGGGACAAGAGGACCCGCTGGGAAGCGCGCGGAAGGACTGCGACTTCTTGAAGAAGCTCGAGTTCTAGCTGCCCGGCCGCCGCATGCCGGCGCGGCCCACGCGCTGCATGAGGTCGGCGTAGGTGAGCAGCGTGATGGTGCGCGCGGTGCGCAGGCGTGCGAACTCGGGCGACAGCAGCATGTCGAGCTCCGCCTGCCGGTGCTTGGCCATGAGGGGTTCACCGGCCGTGGTGTTCTGCGTCGAGTCATTCATGTCGACCAGGGCGGCGAGCTCCGGCGTGGCGCGGCCGACGTGCACCACCACGAGGTTGAGTCTGCCGGGAGCGAGGCCGTTCAGATAGGTCGCGAACGCCGCCTGCTTCTCCGCGATGGGCGTGTCGAACATGGTATGGTCGGTCTCGCCGAAGTAACGGGAGATGCCGAGCCCGTACTTGGCCGCGATCCGCTCCACGATGGCACGCAGCGCGGGCGTCGCCACGGCGGTCCCCATGTGATAGTCGACGTAGTCGATTTTCAAGCCGGACCGCTGGGCGCGCTCGACCTGGGCGCTCAGCTCGCGCTCCACCTCGCCCAAGTCGTAGTGGCTCGCAAGGAACTGCTCCGTCGACGGCCTGAAGTACCCCACGGTGTCGACGAGCGACGGCACGGCTTCCCGGCCCAGCACGGGGCCCCAACGGTAGCCCTTCCATTCCGAGTTCAGCGCGAGATGCACGCCCACCGCGATCTGGGGATTCTTCCGCAGGATCTCGACCGCCTCCTGGTACCACGGGCACACGAACAGCACGGAGGCGGAGAGCGGCATGTGGGTGTCGGCGAGCTGCTGCAGCGCCTGGTTCACCGCGTGGCTCATGCCGATGTCGTCGATGCGCACGAGCAGCTCGGTGCGGGGGGGCGGGGGCGCTTGACCGGATAGGTGCATCGGCATCCCCAGGGAGGCCGCCGCGAGGAGCGTATGAACGAGACGGTGTCGCGGCGGCATGGTACCCTGCTCTCCGGTGTTGGTGAGTGCGCCCGGGAGGATTCGAACCTCCGACCAACAGCTTAGAAGACACATCGAAGCTGTCGCTAAGATGCCAGGGGATGCGATTAGGGCGCCAGTCCGCCACTTCCACGGGATACCCCGCGGGGTATCGTCCAGCCATGGCCGCGTCCCGCCGCCGGGTTCCCCAGTCTCACACCGATCTCCTCGCGCGCGCTCCCGTCACGTACGTCACCCTCGCCACCGCGCTCGACCAGCTCCTCGACGCGCTCACGCCCTGGCGCCGCGAGCTGCCCCAGGACATCCAGCACGCGCACGACCGCGGCCTGCCGCACCTCGAAGCCGATCTCCGGCGCCTGGCCGCGCACGTGGAGGCGACGTGGAAGGCCGCCCGGGTCGCGCGGCGCGCGTGACCTTGCGCGGCTGACGACCGTTTGTACATTAGAAATCACGCGCCCGCAGGCGGCGGCCATGGGGGCCGCGGCTGCAAATAGTGGGGGAGACTGCCGACTCAACGACGGCACCTGTGAGCTGGTCTCACGGTGTCGTCTTTTTTTTTGTGCGTACCCCTGGAGGATGCAATGAAGCTGACGGACCGAGTGATTCTCCGCGTGGCGCCGCCTGATCGTGAACGGTTCGAGCGGGCGGCGGCCGTCGAAGGGAAGGGCCTGTCGGAATTCTTGCGCGATTGCGCGACGCTGCGCGCCGCCGAGCTCGAGCGCCACCGGAAGTGACGCGCCCACTGCCGGTGCCCAAACCGCTGAGCGATATGCCGCCGTCGATTCCGCCGGCGCCGAAAGATCCGCGGCCGGTACCGGGCGGGCCGAGTCCGAAAAATCCCGCGTGGACACCGACGCAGCAGTAGGGACGACCGGGGTTCTGGGCACGTCGCTCCATTCGGCCGGCGACCTGGACGCAAGTGCGGGTGGCACCGCGGCCCTGGGGGGTCCCGCCGGCGCGCGAGCGGTGAGCTCGTTGGACCCCGTGGGCAAGCACGCGGGCCGATCCGACGCGCCCCGCTCCGCTCCGGCAATCCTGCGTGGGGTCCCGAAGCCGGCCAGCGATCCGGTGGAGGGCGTAAGCGGCCGCCAATCGCCGGCCGGCCCCATCTCCCGCACCGCGCTCGAGGAAGCCGCGCACGCGCTGCTGGCCGGCCCGGACTCGCGGATGACGGTCTCGATCGTGCCCGACGCGGTGTCGGGCGGCCGTTGTCTGCCGGAGGGCCCGGACGAGGGCTATGCGCCGACGTGGGACGACGCGGGCCGCGCAGCCGCCGAGCTCCACGCGCGCTACGCCTGTGCCGGCGCGGTGGCGAAGCATATCGCGTTCGGCGAGTGGATCCACGTGCGCGGCGTCGATGCCGATCTGTTCGACCGGGCGGTGGACCGGTTGGGCTCTGGCTCGGGCATGATGCGCGCCGCCGCCGAGCGGGACGTCCTCGCCGACACCGAGCGGATGCTGCGGGCGAACTGGGCGCGCGTCGTCCGCCTGGCCACCGCGCTCGAGGAACGGAAAACCCTCGACGCCGATGCGGTGCACCGCCTGCTGTGGACGACCCCGTGAACGTGTGGAGTCGTCTCGCGCGCTGGTGGGATGCGCGGCGCGCGCGCACGGCGGCGCGGCGCGCCTACATCGAGTCTTACGAGAATCCCGACGACTACGTGCGGATGCGCAACCTCAAAGCCGAGACGGTCCGCGAGTGGCAGCGCTGGCGCGACGCGCTGACCGACCGCGACCCGAGCAGCCGGCGGCAGCGCTCGCGGCTCGCGGGGTGGCGCGCGCGGTGGATGAGCGATGCCGAGGTGCGGCGGCTCGATCGCGACGAGCACCGCGTGCCCGTGAGCTTCGACCCGCGCTTCGCGGTGCCGCACTACCCGAACCCGACGGTCGTCATGGGCCCGAGCGGACCGATCCTGATGCCGGACCCCGATGCGTGACGACCGCGAGCTGACCTATCTGTGTCTCGACTGCGATCGCGTCGTCGCGTCGGTGGCGGACCACTACCGGCTGACCGGCCATCGGCGGCATCGGCCCGTCTACGTGACGCGCGACGGGACGGGCGCGGCGACGATCGACCCCACGCGGGTGCCGCTGTTCTGGACGGACGACAACACCCACCTCCCCGAGGACTGAGGCCATGATCCTGCTCAACGTCGACCACAAGATCGAGACCGGGTTCGTCCCGCTCGATCTGCATTACGTGCTGCATCTCGCGAAGGCCTACGGCTGGAAGCCGGCCGGCTCGGTGCAGCCTCCCGCGATGACGCCGGCGGACCGCTGGGCAGGGTCGTACTACTACGCCGCCGCCACGTGGCGCGCGGAGGATTGCACGCGGCTGGCGGCGGCCTTGGCGGCCGCCTGGCCCGGGGCCTGGACCTGGCGGAACGGGATCCGCGACAAGGACCGGCCGCACACGCTCGTCGACCCGAGGGGCGTCATGCTGCACTGGGACGGCAACAGCGAGTTCGATCGGTGCCCCTTTATCGCGGAATCGCCCTTCCGGCAAGCGAACACGATGGCCGCTCTGGTCCGGCTGCGGGCGCTGCTCGCGCTCGGCGGGCCGCTCCAAGTCGGCGGCCAGCCGCCCGACGCGCATGTCGGGCACCTCGATGTGCGGCCGCCGCGGGGCGCGCCGCTCGCCCTCCGGGTCCAGATGCTGACGGGCATCCAGTATCCCGACGATGAGGTGCTCGGCGCCGGGCAGACGCTGATGCTGGACGCGATGTTCGCCGCCGAGCTCGTCGCCACCCACCGCGCCACGTGGCTGGACGCGCCCGGCGCGATGACACCGGCGGTGCCGGCCTCGTGAAGTCGTCACACAGCGCCCCGGCCGGCGCGCCGCAGCCGGCGCACGAGGGCCATGCCGGGTGGCGCTCCCCAGCAGCGCACGTGCGGCAAGAACACTTCAATGCGATGTACGCACCCGTGGGCTGGCACGGCTGGGTCGAGCGGCCGAGCGACGTGGTGCGCCGTGAGCATCGGCATGCGATGTACGGCGCCGAGGCCAGCGAGCCGTGACCGCGCGAAGGTACTGGACCGTGTGGCGCCGCATGGGGAGCCGCAGGCCCGTTCATATCGCTATACCAACCTGTGGCGTGGGGTTGCGGTACGGTCGATGACGAGCGTATCGGCGCCGAAACGATCGCCCACCGTGCGCGACGTATCGCACGAGAAGCTCGCCGAGTTGCTCGGCATTAGCCGCCAGCGCGTCGCGGTCCTGCTCGAGCGGGGCATGCCGCGCCGATCCGCCGGAGAGGCGGTGCAGTGGTATGTCGCCGAGCGACTCAAGACGTCGAGCGGGACCAAAGCGCAGCGCGACGCGGTCGCGCTCGAGCGCGAGGAGCTCGAGCTGGCCCGGCTCAAGCGCACGGTGGTGCCGGTGGAGGAGTTCACGCAGGCGGTGGACGAGGTCTACATGCGCCTGAACGCGAACCTCACGGCCCTGCCCAAGCGCTTGGCGGCGCGCTGTGCGGGGAAGGACCAGGCGGCCGTCGAGCGGCTGCTCGAGGAGGCGATCGAGGCGCTCAAGGCCACGCTGCGGAAGGGGGAGGCGTGATCCGGCGGCTCGCGGAGCTCGATCGCGAGCGGCGGGCGGCGCTGTTGCCGCCCAAACCCCGGCAGACCGTGGGCGAGTGGGCGGAAACCCACTTCTGGTTGAGCCCGCGCGCCGCGGCGGAGCCCGGACCGATTTCCTTTGACCGCGCGCCCTATGCCCGCGAGATCCTCACCGCCATGTCGGCCCCGGGGCGCGTGGTGCTCATGCTCGCGAGCCAGGTCGCGAAAACGACGATGATGCTGGCGGCGGGCGTGTTCTACGCCGTGGAGGAGTCGGCGCCGGTGCTGTGGGTCGCGCCCAACCTGCAGATGGCGCGGGACCTGTCGAGCGATCGGCTCACGCCGCTGTTCGACGCGAGTCCGACGCTGCGGGGCCGCCTGCTCGAGTCGAATCGCCGCGAGACGGGGAACACGATCCTACACAAGAGCGTCGTCCGCGGCGGCGCCATCACCCTCGTCGGCGCCAACTCGCCGAGCGGCCTCTCGTCGCGGCCGATTCGCGTGCTCTTGTGCGACGAGGTCGACGGCTACCCGCCCACGGCGGGCGCGGCGGGCGATACCGTCGCCCTGGCTGAGCAGCGACAAGCGAGCTGGTACTCGAAACTGACGGTGCTCGCGTCCACCCCGAGTTTGAAGGGCGGGAGCCGGATCGAGGACGAGTACACGGCCAGCACGCAAGACACCTTCCACGTGCCGTGCCGCGCGTGTGGCGCGTTCCAGCCGATCACATGGAAGGCGATCCGGTTCGAGCGCGACGCGCCAGACGGCGCGGCGTTCGCGTGCGCGCAGTGTCAGCACCGCCACCCCGAGTCGGCCAAGGCCGAGCTGCTCGCGCGCGGCCGCTGGGTCGCGCAATTCCCGGAGCGGCCCGTCCGCGGGTTCCACCTGAACGGCCTCTACAGCCCGTGGGTGAGCTGGGGCGATCGCGTGCGGCATTTCTTGACCGCGAAGGACAACGGGATGCTGTTCAAAGTGTTCTTGAACAGCGTGCTGTGTGAGACGTTTGACCCGCACTACGAAGGCAACCAGGTGGCCACGGTGACGCTGCGCGGGTTGCAGGCGCGCCGGGAGCCGCTGCCCGAGGTCCCCGCCGGTGTCGGCGTGCTGACGGGCGCCGTGGATGTGCAGGACGACCGGCTCGAGGCGCTCGTCGTCGGCTGGGGGGTCGATGACGAGAGCTGGCTCCTGCGTCACGCCGTGTTCGATGCCGACCCGCGGACCGATGCGCCGTGGACCCTGCTCGACGAGCTGCGCAACCGGCAGTGGCGCCATGCGCTCGGCGGCGCGGTGGATGTCGCGCAGTGGGTGATCGATAGCGGGTTCCTGACGCCGCGCGTGCGGGCCTACTGCCGGGAATGCGGCCGGCGGGTGCGGGCCATCATCGGTGGCCGGGGGGACACCTGCGACATTGCCACGCCGCCGCGGCATGGCGTTGTCACGGTCGGCGTGCACAAGGCGAAGCTCGATTTTCTGACGCGGCTCCGGAAGGTCGAGCCGGGCGCGGGCTACGTGCACTTAAGCGACACATTGGATGACGAGTTCGTCGCCCAGCTCCTCGCCGAGCGCCTCGACGTGCGCGCCCGGAAGTTCGTGAAGGTGCGGGACCGCAACGAGGCGCTCGATCTCGCGGCCTACGCGACGGCGGCCTGGCAGCTGTTCCCGTTCCGCACGCGGCTCGAGGAGATTCTCGCCAGCCTCGCCACGCCGCCGGCCGGGCCCGCGCCGGCACCCGCCGACGCGCCAGGGGATCCGCTGACGTTCCGCACCGAGCAGCTCGCCCGCATCCGGAATCGCCGCAGCGGGGCCGCGCGCTGGGTGCAGGCCTGGCGCTAAACCGGAGGAGGACCCGATGGGCGCGCACTTCTACTACGATGCCCTGCATGCCGTCCCGCCCGAGGAGTACCAGGGAGAGACGGACCCGCACCGACAGGTCGAGGTGTTCACGTGGGCGGGCAAACTGTGGCTCCGCGTGGGGCCGATCGGCGACGAAAACGAGGGGACCAACCGCTACACCGCGCACCTCACGAGCGCCCAGGCCGCGAAGCTCGCCCGGGCGATCGAGGACGGTATGGTGAACGTCGCGGAGAGCGGGGCCTAACAACAAACCGGCCCGCGACGCCAGGAACGCCGCGGGCCAGCACACCAGGTGAGACCGTACGGTGAATCGTAGCACGGCGCCCGCATCCCGACCAGTGGTCCCCGAAGGACGACTCCACGTCGCCGTGCTCGGCGCCGGCCGCTACGCCGTCACGGGCGGTGCCGCGCGGCACGTCGTGATGATCGGCACCGACGTCGTGCGCTGCGACTGCGCCGACGTCCACTATCGCCGCCGGCCCTGCAAACACATCCGCGCCGTCACCGAGTATCTAATCGTTGCGCCGCCACGGTTGCCGGAACGTAACGGCGCCGTTATGAACGCCGGGCCCGGGCTCGAGCGCGACATTCCGCTGCCGCCCGAGCCGGACCGCGCCGCATGACCGCACCGGACGTCATCGACCTGGCGCTCGAGCGGAGCGGCCTGAAGACGGCCACCGACGGCGATCTGCGCGCGGCGCTATACCGGCTCGCCCAGGCCGCTACAGAGCTGCGGCTGACCGGGATTGACCGCGCGCTGCTCGATGCGGAAGCGATCAAGCTGCTGGAGGCTCGCGGGGAGCGGCAGGCGGTGAAGCTGGTCGAGGCGGCACTCGCGCTACGTCCCGGGGCACCGCGCGCGGCGCCCGCGACCGCCGCGCCACCGACGGACGCCCTCACCCACATTCGCGAGCTGCTCGCCGAACCCGATGATGCCGTGGCGTGGATCGTGGAGGGCCTGCTCCCCGCCGGCGGCCTGTCCGTGTTCGGGGGGAAGCCGAAGGGCGGCAAGAGTACGACCGCGCGCGCGATCGCGCTCCGCGTGTGCCGCGGCGATCCGGTGCTCGGTCGCGCCACGACGCGGGGGCCGGTCATCTACCTCGGGCTCGAAGATCCGCGCCGCGTCACCAAGGCCCACCTCCGCACGCTCGGCGCGCGTGCGACGGACGACCTCTACGTGTTCACGGGCAGCCGGCCCCCGGAGGCGAAGGCGTGGCTCGAGACGCTGCTCGCGACCGTCGACCCGGTGCTCGTCGTGGTCGACACGCTCCAGCATCTCCTCGGAGTCTCTGACCTGAACGATTACGCCCGGGTGGTGGAGGCCCTGCGCCCAGTGCTCGCATTGGTGCGGGTCTGCCGGGCCCATCTCCTGCTCGTGCATCACGCGGGGAAGGGCGATCGCACGGGATTCGATGCGATCCTCGGGTCGACGGCGATCGTCGGGACCGTCGATGTGGCGCTCCTCCTCCGGCGTCGGGAGGACAACACCCGCACGCTCACCACGCTGCAGCGCATGGGCGACGACCTACCCGAGTCGGTGCTGACGTTGAACGCCCTGCAGGAGCCGCAACTCGACGGGACGCGGGCCGACTACGACGCCCGCCAGGTCGAGGGGCGGGTCGCAACATGGCTTGCGCAGCAGGACGAGCCGGTAACCCGGAAGGCCGTCGAGGAGGGAGTGGAGGGGCGCGCCGAGCAGGTCCGGGCCGCCCTCTACCGGCTCGTGGAGGCCAAGGCGGTGACCCGAACGGGGGCGGGCGCGAAGGGTGACCCCTACCTGTTTCAGCGTGCGTGTCCCGTGTCCCCAGATACCTCGGGACACGCGGACATGCATCCGAAAACGGGCCAATCGTCCCCAGATTCCGCCACTCCTGCGTGTCCCGCCAATCTGGGCGTTTTCGACGGACCCCTGAACACTGGGACACGCATTTTCGACCCCGAGCTGGACGCCCGGGACGCCCTGCAGGAGGGCGCGTGACCACGCGCGCAGTGCAGACGCCTGCGGTCCGGGGACGCAACCGCGGTGTCCCCCGCCCTGCCGTGCTCCTCGCCGCGGCGCCGGCCGACAATGCCGTGCTCACGTCGAAGCAGCTCGCCACGTGGCTGCAGGTCTCGGAACGGCAGATCGACCGACTCCAGGGCTGCCCGTACGTGCTCGTCGGCGGGTCCCGGTCGAAGCGCTTCCCGGTCCGCCTCGTGCTCCGCTGGCTCGAGACGCTCGAACGCCACCAGGAGGGGACGCCTTGACATGACCTTCACCTGTCGCCAAGTTAGCTACATGACAACGACATCACGCCGGGTGCGGTCACTGCTGCGAGAGCTCCTCGATCTGGCGACGCCGACCCTGCGGGATGTCGCGCGCGCCGCCGGCATCTCCTACCACGCGATCCGACAATACCGGCGCGGGGAACGCACCCCGTCGCCTGCGGTCCTCGCGCGGCTCGCGACGGCGCTCGAGCGGCACGCGCAACGCGTTGCGCAACGCGCGGCCGCGCTCACACGCGGGAGCCACCGGCCATGACCCGCCCGGCCTGGAAGCGCATCGCGCAGCTCGCGAGTGACGCCATGATGCGGAGCCTGGGGCACGGCATCCTCGCGAGTGAAGCCTACGCGAGCCCGGCGGCCGCGGCGGCCTTCGTGCGGGAGTTCGCCCGGTGCATGCGTCAGGCCGATCGGCACGTGCTCGACTTGTCCGAAGTGGCCGCCATGTTCTCCGCCCTCGCCGACGACATTGAGGACGGCCACGTGGACGCCCGCCCGTACGCGTCGGCCTGTCTCCGCATCGGGAAACGGGGCCGGCGATGACCCGGCTCGGCGCCTCGTTGCCGATCGACGTCCGGATCCCGGGCGTCGGCCGCGTGAAGAAGCAGTCGGGTGTGTTCACCCGGGGGGAACGTGACGACCTGGTGGCGATGCTGCGCCTGCTCCCCAAGCAGGGCCACGGGGCGCTCGTCGTCGACATTCAAGCCGGCCGGCGCACGGTGCTCGAGGTGTACCGGCACTACGTCGAGAACACGCTGGCGCAGTTGCGCGGCCCACAGGACGATCAGGCGCTCGCCCCGTTGCTCGACCCCTGGCTCGACACCGCCCGCGTGGCGGAGGGCACGCGCGACAACCGCCGCGACGCCTTCCGCGCGCTGCGGCCCGATGGCCGGCGCACCTATCTGCTCCGTGAGCTGCCCGACCTGCTGCAGGCGTACCGGGACCGCTGTGCGGCCGCCGAGACGCCGCGCGTGTTCAACATCGCCAAGACGGCCGTGCAGGCGTTCGTGCGCGACAAGGTCGGCAAGCGGAAACCGCTCACGCTCGCCGTCGCCGACGTCCCGAAACTGACGGAGGTCGGGGAAGGCCGTCCCGGCTTCGCTCTGGCCGACGCGATCGCGGTACGCGAGCAGCTCGGCACGCCGGCGGCGCGCTGCTGGTGGTCGATGTGCCTCACCGGGATGGGGCCGAAAGAATACTGGGTGGACGGCTGGTCGGTCGATGCGGACCGCGTGCGGATCCGCGGGGAGAAGGCCTTCGGGCGGGTGCGCGAGGTGCCGCTCGTCGACACGCCGGTGCGGCCGGAGATCACCGTCGACGGCTTCACATCGGCGCTGCGGCGACTCTCCGAGCGCCGGCTGCGCGTTGAGTTAACTAAACAGCTCGAGCGGACGCCGACGCCCCAGGAGCTCGCCGCCGCGGCCGCGATCGACGGCCCGTGGAAGGTGACGCCGTACCAGGCGCGCAAAACGTTCGCGCGCTGGATGGAGGACGCCCGGATTCCCCGCGCCCGGCGCGAGATCTACCGCGGCCACGGCAACCGCGACGTTGGGGACCTGTACGAGCGCTACGAGGTCACGACCTACCTGCGTGAGGACGCCCAGGCGATGCGGGCGCTGCTGCCGCAGCAGGGCTTGAGGATGGTGCCGTGAGCGCGTTACGGCTCCGCCGTGCACGACCGAAACGTAACGCGCGTTACGGCTGTCTCCCCGGGTGAACAAACGTAACGCGGGCTTTTGGTGGGAGCCGTACGACGATCCCGAACACCCGAAGCCGTGCGAGGCGGACTGTCTGCCTCTCCTGCATTGTACGACGTGTCGGCAGCACGGGCACCGCGCGTGCGCGATGTGCGGGAAGTGCATGGTGGAGCGGGTGAAATGTCGGGATGGGAAGGTCCGGTCCTTCGCGGTCGGTCGCTCCGATCAGCGCTACTGCTCCAACGCCTGTCGGCAGCGGGCGTACCGCTGCGCGCAGCGGCAGAAGATTCGTCGGACCGATCTGCCTACGGGGACCGTCATCCGCGGCCCCAACACGCCGGGCGTTCCACAGTCTCACACCCAGTTGGCGAAAATCGGCGACCGTGAGGCTCGGAAAGGCTGATGCGCCCGGGAGGATTCGAACCTCCGACCAACAGCTTAGAAGGCTGCTGCTCTATCCACCTGAGCTACGGGCGCCAGAACAACTTAGCGATTCTCCCGATGATCGCCGTTTGACGTACGTACGTCAAACGGACACCGCGCGCGACCGAGTATCTTGCGGCTGCGCCCACATGTGCATTCCATGCGCCACGCGTGCGTGGTAAGGCTCGAAGGGCTGCTCCGTCGGGGTCAAATGTTCCGCCCTGACGGCGTTATTCAGGACGCGGCCGGAATCCTTGCAACGGTGATCTAGCTCAACGTCATAGACCTGTTCGCACGAGATGACGAGGCCTGACCCCGCTTCCCCCACGTAGGCCAAGTGTGCGTTTCGGTGACGGCGCGCGCCGGCGGAAGGGTGGATGAGCTTGAGCCCTGCAACGCGATGGGCTAGGCTTAACAAAGCCTTGGCCCCGGAGCGCCCCATGAAGCAGCCTCGCCCGTTGACTCGCGTCGCTCTCTCGCTGGGCGTCATCGCGCTGTTGGCATCCCCAGGCACCGCGTTCGCCCAAACCTTCTACGGTCTCTCCGCCGGCCTGAACTACTCCGGGCCGGCGCCGGCCGGGGACAGCTTCACGCAGGGCTTCGCCGTCCAGGCTTCGGTAGGTCGACAGCTCGTCCCAGGTCTCAGCGTGCGGCTCGATGCCTTCACCAGTCGGTTCGATGACAGCCGGCCTAGCGCGGCCTGCCCCTGCCCGTTGTCCAGTCCCGGGTGCTGCGCCGGTTTCGCCAAGCCAGTGGGGGTCGCGGGACTGATGGCGAACGGCTTGATGAACCTGCAACCCCCCGTAGCGGGCGTCGAGATGTACCTGATCGTGGGCGCGGGCGCCGACTACCTCTACCAGCACCCCGGCGCCGGGGGCGCGGTCCGGCCCGATCTGTCGGCTGGTGGGGGCGTCACCGTGCGAATGACCAACGGGTCACGACTGTTCCTGGAGGCGCGCTACCACGACCTGCTCGGCTCGCCGAGCCCCCCGACCTGGCTCGTGCCGGTTACCTTCGGTATCCGGTTCTGACACGCGCGGAGTGAGCCACCGCTTGTCCGCCCGCTCCGCGTCGCTGAGCGCTCCGAACTGATAGTTCCGCGGTTCGCACAACGCGGCCCACAGTTGGCGCTCGACGTCTACGGGCGCAGGGACCGCACGTACGGCAAACATCTTCTTACCGGCCTGCTAAGGTCAACCGCTCGGGGCGGAGTCCGAGGGGCTATCCAAGGCGAATGCAGCTCTCCATGTTCTTCGGCCCCCCCTTTTAGGAGCGCCCTATGCGCTGCGCCCTTCCGACCGTCCTCGGTCTTCTCACGCTCGCCGCCCCGCTCGCCAGCCAAGCAAAACCCGGCCATGTGTATGGGATCAGCTACTACCAGGCCCTGCCGGGCAAGGGGGCCGCGTACAACAAGGCGCTCACCGAGGTGGTGTTTCCGGTCCTCGACGAGATGGTGAAGCGGAAGACGCTCGTCTCATACTTGTCGCTCAACCAGGTTGCTGGCTCCGGTGAATACTCGCATGCCTTCCTGCTGGAGTTCTCGGATTGGGCGGCGTTCGGCACGTACGAGGCCAAGCGGAACGAAGCCACGCAGGCCGTGCACCACAAAGCGTGGTCCGAAGCGATTGCCGGGTTCCCCGACCTGCGCCGGGCGATTCGCAGCGAGACATACCAACCGGTGGGCAATAGCCATGACTGAATACGAGGGCAATGTGAGACGTCTCACCTGTCCCATCGCGCTGATTTCCGGCTTACTCCTCATGCATCAGCCAACGGCCGCCCAGCAGGCCACGCCCGGCCCCGTGACCACCGCATTTCGGGCAGATGCGGAGCGGCTCGCTCGCAACCTCGTGGCCGCAGCCGACGACATGCCGGCGACCAAGTATCAGTTCAAGCCCACACCAGCGCAGATGAGCGTTGCCGAGGTAGTGCTGCACATCGCCGGCGACAGCGAGTTCGGCTGCGCGGCACTGGGCGGCGCGAAAGCCCCCGCCGAGCCCAAGCTCACTCCTGCAGACAGCGTGCCGAAGCTGGTCGCCCGGCTCACGCGATCCTTCGCGTTCTGCCGCACGCAAATGGCCAAACTCAACGACGCCGGGTTAGGCGACAAGATTCCGGGGTACGACGGGCAAACCACTCGGGCCGCGATGATCTTCGAGCTGCACGAGGACTGGGCCGATCACTACAGCCAGCTGGCCAATTACCTCCGTCTCAACGGGATTCTGCCGCCGACGGCGCGGGGCGCACACTAAGGACGAACTGATGACCACGCCCCGCACCCACGCCCGGTTCCACGGCGATCCGCACCTCGTCGGAGTCGCCGGACGCGGTGACGGCGCGGATGGTATGCGTGCCCGGGACGAGCTGCCAGCGCCGCGCGAGCGCTAATCGCCCGTCGACCCACCAGCGAACCGCACCGACCTCACCCGCGGCCCGCAAGGCGATCGTGGCATAGCGAGCGTCGACGCCAGGCGGGACGCGGTACTGGTCGCCGTCCTGTGGGGATACGATGCGGAATGGCCCGGCACCGGCCGCCGGTCCAGCGACGTCGGATTGAAAGCCCGTCTGCTGAGCCCACTCGGCGTATTCGGGCGGCAGGCGCGCGCCCCCGCCGCGGTGCCAGTCGCACTGGCGCTCCGGCTCTGTGCCGGGCAGAAACCATTCGACCATCGCAGGGCAAGCGGGCGTCGCGCGCAGCCCCGACAGCCGGCAGATCGTCACCGGCACCGCTCCGGCGCTCGCCGGCGACGGTAGCGCGCCTGGCGCATAGCTCTCTGCCGTCAGCATGATGGCGCGGTGCAAGAGCGGGCCTGCCCCCGTTACCCCGCTCACGTCGTCCATGGGGCGGCCGCTGAAGTTCCCCACCCACACGGCAACGGTAAATCCGCCGGTCGTCCCCACCGCCCAGTTATCCGTGAAATGGCGACTCGTCCCGGTCTTCACGGCGACCGGAAACGGGAAATCGAACGGCGTGCTGAGCCCGAATCCCGGAATGCGCGCGACCGGATCGCTCAGGACGTCGACCACGAGTGCCGCGGCGCCCCGCGACATGACCCGGCGACCCTCCTGCGAATCGGCGCGCACTCCGCCCGGCAGGGCCCACCACCAGTATGGTCGCCACACGCCGCCGTTTGCGAACACGCGGTACGCGTTCGCCAGCTCCATCAGGGTCACGTCTCCGTTTCCAAGGGCGAGCCCCAGACCGTAGTAGTCGGCCGTCCGATCGAGCGATGCGAACCCCGCGAGTTGGAGGGTCCGCAGGAGGCTCGCATCGCCGACTCGGTTCGTAAGCTCGATCGCGGGCACGTTGTACGAGCTCGCCAGCGCCTCGCGGGCGCGCACCGGTCCGCGAAAGGCGCGGTCGTAATTGCGGGGGCGATAGGGTCCAGTGGGCGTCTCGTAGATGTGCGGGATGTCGGCGAGAATCGAGGCCGGTGTGTGGCCCCGATCGAACGCGAGACCATAGAGGAACGGCTTGAGCGCGGATCCAGGCTGCCGCGGCGAAACCACCATGTCTACCTGACCTGCGCTGTCCGCCCAAAAATCCGGTGAGCCGACCCAGGCGAGAATCTCGCCCGTGCCGTTGGCGAGGACGACCACGGCCGCCTGCTCCACGCCGCGCTCCCGCATCACCTGCACCGTGTGTCGCACCTCCGCTTCGAGCCGCATCTGCAGGGGGAGATCGAGCGAGGTGCGTCGCACGCCGTCGAGCGACTCGCCTCGCTCGTCGTTCCACGCGAGCAGGCGACTCGTGAAGTGCGGCGCGAGGAACGGCGGGGCGGACCGGTGCGGGAGCAGCGGCTCCGCGGCTGCGCGTGGCAGCGCGGGATCGGCGGCGTAACCTGCGTCGCGCATGCGAATCAGCGCTGTGGCGCGTCGCGCCTGCGCTCGCTCGGTCGATATGAAGGGGTTGGCCGTGGACGGCGCGCGCGCGAATCCGGCGAGCAACGCAGCCTGGGCGAGGCTCAGCCGAGTGGCGGATGCGTCAAAGTAGAGGCGCGCGGCCGCGGCGACCCCGATCGTGCCCTGGCCGAGGGGGACCCGATTGAGGTATTGCTCGAGGATCGCCTGCTTGGTCAGGTGACGCTCCAGCCGGAGCGCCCAGAGGACTTGCAGCGCCTTGGCGCTCCACGTGTGGCCACTGGCCGCGGGGCGGAGCAGCCGGGCCAGCTGCATGGTGAGCGTCGAGGCGCCCGACACCACATGCCGGGCCCGCAGGTTATCGCGCGCCGCACGCAGCACGGCGCGCCAGTCCATGGCGCCATGCTCATAGAAGCGCCGGTCCTCCAGCGCGATGAACGCCTGCAGGATCTTGGAATCCACGTCCGACAGCGGGAGCCAGCGTGCCAGGCTGCCGTCCGGCGCACGCGTGGTACGGAGCGGCAGCCCGTGCCGGTCGGCGAGTGTGAAGCTCGGCGCCGGCGTCGGGGCGAGGAGACCGGCCGGGAGCGGCCGAGCGACCCAGGCCGCCAGCGCGAGCGCCAGGCCCGTGGCCAGGACACCGCCGAGCGCGAGCAACGTGCGACCCCGGTCGCTCATGGCGACTTCACCGTCACGCTGAACACGCCGCCCTCGCTGCGGCCATGGACGGCGGGATTGTACATCTCCTCCGCGTGCGCGGGTGGCCGCACGAAAACGCCGGGCGTCGTCGCGCGGGCCACGTACGTCGCGCTGTACGCACCGGGCCAAAGCACGGTGGCGGCATACACGACTCGGTCGTCCCGCATCTCCTTATGGTCGAACGGGGACCACCAACCGTCGTCCCAGCTTCCGTAGTACCAGCCCCACCGGTAGCTCGACTCGCCTTCGGTCTCCTCGTGCTCCGCCTGTTCCGGCGGGGTCGCGCCCGGCCCGACGAGCACGCCGCTGGTGCGGAGACTCAAGTCCACCGCTTCGAGCCCGGCAGGTAGCGGATCGTCCAGCACGACGAACTGCCGCTCAGCCGGGAGCGTGATCCGCAGCCGGACGCGCACCAGCTGCCCTTCGGCGACGCTCACGATGGGTTTGCCGGTCGCGAAGTCCTCGTACCAGCGCTCCACCTGGATCCCCTGCTGGTCCGGCGTGACGGGCCGGTTTCGTGGGACTTCCCGCACCGTGACGTAGTAGTAGACCAGCGCGTCGCCACCCGGCGGCGTCTCGAGCGCGAGCCGGAGCGTCTTGGAACCGCTCGGACCGTCCGTCAGCAGCCCGGTGAGGGGGGCGGCGGAGTCGATCACCGCCGCGCTCGCTACGCGCCCCGGCGCCTCGAGAACCACGCGGCTGCCGCTGCGGACGCGAATCCCGCGCGCCGCGGCGCGCTGTTGGCGCCGGGCGAACGCGGCGAGGGCACCGACCGCCGTGCCGTAGTCCTGCGTATTCCAAGGCGAAAGCTGGCCGGCACGGCCCTGCGCGATGAGCGTCTCCACGAGCGGACCAAGCAGCCGGTGGCTCGAGTCGGCTGCGAGCGTGGCGGTGAGAAGGCGCGCGATCGGTCGCTCCCAGGAATAGAAGTAGAACGGGCGCCTGGTCGAGTCAGCAACGACGGCGCGACGCCCCTCGACCTGCACCGACGCCCAGATAGGCTCCAGGAGCTGGCGCGCCGCTCGCACCGCGCCGCGGCGCGCCACGACCTCGGCGAGCCGCACACGGTCCTCCCACGCGAGCTGGGGCGCGAGCTGTAGCAGGTCGTTTTCGCCCGCGAGATCGGACCGGCCGAGGCGGCTCAAGAAATCCACGGCCGCGACTCGATCCGCGAGGCGTACGCGGAACTCAGTGTACCAGTAGGCGACGGGTGCCTGAATGGGGAGCTCGTTGTGAAGGCTCTTCGACAAATAGTCGCCGAGCCGCGACAGCACGGTGTCGCTCACCGCCATCCCGGCCGCTCGCGCGGCGATCAGCGCCTCGCCGGCGTAGGCACTCAGCCACGGGGTGGTCCAGTCGTGCGCGTCCCACAGGCCGATGCCCCCATCCGGTCGCTGACGCCGCGACAGCGCGCCGACGGCGTCGGCGATCTGGTCCTTCGCGTCGGGCGGCAGCTTAACGCCCGCTCCCAGGGCCAGACGCGCCTGGTAGAGTGCGATGAGCGGCAGCACTTCGCTCGCCACCTGCTCGCTGCAGTCGTACGGATAGACACGCAGGTACTGGTACGCGCCCTGGACCACGGCGAGCACCGATGTGCCGAGGTTCAGCTCCACGCGCGAGCGCGCAGGGTCGATATCGGCCGGAAGCGCAAACTCGACCGTAGTGGTATCGCGCAGCACCCCCGCCGCAGTGGAAGCCCGGGGGTGGTACGCGGGGCGCACCGGCAGCGGCTTTTCGACGGCGTCGGCGTCGCCGCCGCTCGACACGCGGAACCGGAAGGTCGCCACGTCCTCGGTCGTGTCGCGGAAGGCGAAGCGGACCTCGCTCCCCCGGCCGGCCGTCAGCGTCACCGTGCGCGCGGGATTTCCGTTGAGCACGACGCCACTGGCGACGGCCCCGACGCTCACGGTGGGCGTGCCGCCGGCGCGCTGGTTCACCACGACGCCCGCGGTGAACTCGTCGTTGCGCCGCAGGAACCGGGGCAGCGCCGGCCGGGCGAGCAGCGGGCGCGTGACGAGCAACGCCGATCGCCCGCTGCCGTAGCGATCGCCCGCGGTGACTGCCACGGCCATTACGCGAAACGTCGTCAGGTTGTCCGGGAGCTTTGCGGTTGCCACAGCGCTCCCCTCGGCATCGGTCACCACGGAGCCGATGAAGAATGCGGTGGACTTGAACCGCGAGCGCAGCACTTCCGCGGCGCCCAGGCCGCCACCGCCGCCGGGTGATCCCTCGCCCTTGATCGTCACCGCCTCGGCCAGCACCTGCGGCGCCACCGTCACGAGGTCACTCGCCAGGTGCAGGCCCAGCCCGCGCGGCTTGTAAATCAGGTCGATCGGGTCCGGCGTCTTGTACCCGGTAAGCGCCAAGACGCCTTCGTCCACGGCCCAGAGCGTCACCTCGCTGCGCTGCCCCGCACCCCGGGCGTCGCGGACCCGCAGCCGGACGCGTGCCGTGTCGCCCGGCCGGTATTCGGGCTTGAGCGGCTGAACCTGGACCTCCAGCCGCTTGACCTCGGGCGTCACCCGAAGCTCGGCGTAGCCGACACGGATGGTGGGTCGGCCGGGGTCCGCGAGCGTGCCGGGCGCCGCGTTGCGGCCGCGGGCCACGACGATCGACACGAACGCGTTCGGTGCGTACGCCTCGCGGATCGGGAACTTGAGGGTCGTCGCTCCGCTCGCGATCCGCAGCCGGCGCTCCTCGATGAGACCCTCGCGCTCCACCGTCACCCACGCGTCGGCGTTCGTCAGCGGCGAAGCGAACAGCACGGTGGCGGTGTCGCCGACGCTATAGCGCTGCTTGTCCGGGATCACCTCCATCTTGAAGCGGCTCTCGTCGTTCCACGGGACCCACTCCTTGCCCGTCACCCAGCGGTACAGGCTCGTGGCCGCGGGGCGCCCGGCCGGATCGGTGGCGGAGAAGCTCACGGTGTAGCTGCCGCCTGCCGACGGCGTGAACCGGCATGGCACCGAGTCGGCGCTACTGGTGAGATCGCAGCGCGCCACGGTGTCCGAGACCCATTCGCCCACCTCCTCGGACAGGCCTTCGCGCTCGCGCTCGACCTGATGCCACTCACGGCGCACGATGGCGCCGCGGATCGCCACGCCTGTCACCCGGCGGCCGTCCGGGCGCACCGCGATGACGGCTACTGCCTGGGGGCTCCCGGCGGGCCAGAAGTAGCTCTCCCCGAGCGGTTTCGCCGCCAGGTAGAACGCGGCCGGGTGTACGGTGACCGAAGCTGCGCCCGAGACAGTCTGCCGATTGACGTCGGTCACGGTCGCCTCAACAGTCGCGCGGGCCGGGAGTCCCTTGGCGGGCGGGGCGACGGCGACGCGCAGCATGAGGTGGCCGGTTGCGTCGAGCGTATCCGTACCGCTCGCCACCACGGTCACGTTCGCTTGCGGCGTGCTCTCCTCCCAGTCCTCTTCCCACCACCACCCGCTCTCGCCGACGAAGTAGCCGTCGGTGCCGGGAATGTGGAGCGCCCAGGGACTGATCGGCTGCTGCCGCGCGACCCAGCTCACGGCCGCGCGGGCCATCGGCGCCCCGAACAGATAGCGAGCCTCGACGGTGGCCCGAAGCGAGTCGCCCGCGAAGCGCGGCGCCGTGTCGGATGTGACATCCACCAGGAACTCGGGGGGCCGGTACTCGGCGACGCGATAGCTCGTGCGGTCGAGATCGATCCAGCGTCCCTGGCGCCGGATGCGGATCGCGATCTCATAGTGGCCGAGTGGCAGGCTCGTCGGCAGCAGGAAGGTCTGGTCCGCCGTGCCGAAGGGCGACATCGCCACCGTCGAGTCCCGCAGGGTGCCCTTCTCCCGGTCGGCGAACACCCAACGCAGCGAGTCGCCCGCCGCTGGAAGCTTGAGGGCGCCCAGCGGACCGTCGCGCACCAGGGCTTTGGCGTACACCGTTTCGCCCGGACGGTAAATGCCGCGCTCGGTGAATACCGCGCCGGCGGCGGGGAAGCGCTGGTCGCCCCACGCGCTCGAGACGTGGAAGCGCCACGGGGAGAGGTCCGCGTCGTATGCGCTCACGGGAACGACGGCACGGTCGGTCCCGAGCGCCGCGCCGACGTAGCCGTCGAACCCGCCGTAGTAACGGCGCTCTTCGCTGCCTTGGGCCGTATCGGGCTTGAGCCCCGTCAGGCGCGCCAGTCCCTCGGCATCCGTAGTTGCGGTGGCGCGGGGCCGGCCGCGGCTGTCGTACAGGGTCACGCGCGCCCCGGCTCGCGGACGGCCGTCGCTCACACCGGTCACCCACACCACGCCCTCTTCCGCGCCGATCCGCGCGTGCACACCGAGGTCCGTGACCTGCACGATGGCCGTCGGCTGGCGCTGGGCCCATGGCTCGCGGTGCACGGTGTCGGCCCGCAGGCTCGTGATGCGGATGGCGGTAAGAGTCGGATTGGCGGGTCGCGCAGCGTTGTAGGCGGGCAGGCGGACGCCGGTCACCATCGGTCGGTCGGCGTCGCCTTTCACTGTTACTTTGCGCGTCGTGGCACCGGGGGCGAGCTTCGCCCACAACTCCTCGAAGTTCCACCCGTACGAGCGAAGCACCACGCCCTCGAGGCTGTCCGGCACGGGCGCGAGCGTCACGACCAGCGTATCCACGTTGACATGCCGGACGGCGAGCGTGCGAAATCCCGTTCGCTCGATGAGCATGCGACCGTACGCGTACTCCACGGCGGGGGCATAGCCGGTCGTCGTGAACGTCGCCACTCCGTTGCCGGTGAAGCGCTGCCCGAAGACGTCGGTCACGGTCGTGTCCACCACCACCCTGTATTCGGTGCGCGGTTTCAAGGCCGCTTCGAGAATCCACGTCGCGGACTCTTGCGACGTGTCGCTGACCCCGAACGACAGCCCGGGCTCGGTCTTGACGTGTCGCAGCACGCTCGCGCCGCGCACGGGCGTGCTGAACTCCAGCTTGAGCGGTCCCGTGGGGCAGCGGGTGCCCGGGCGCAAGAGACACCCGGCGTTCAGCAACCGCAACGGGCCATACGTCTGAAAGTCCCAGCGCACGTAGGCGCTCGTGCCCTCTGCGTCCAGAATCGACTGGGCGACCAGTGCGCCCGCGCACGCCGGAGGGAGCGGCGCTTCCGGTGTGAGCGATACGACGCGCCGCAGGCTATCGGTCGTCCGGTCCCGCTGGTAGCCGCCCGCCTCCTTGTATTCCCAGGAGTCCTTTGAGGTGATCGCCCGCTGGTCCACCGGCTTCAGGCGGACCACACGGCGCCCGGCGCACGATTCGTTGAATTCGACGTGGGTGGTCGCGGCGAGTCGCCCGAGGTCGGCGGGCGCGCTGTACACCAGCTCGAACCGGGTCGCCGGTGTGACGAATTTGGGATGGCGGTTGCCGCTCACGGGCGAGCCGGCGAGCAGGCGCGGCCCGCGAACGCGGAACGTAAAGTGATACGGACCTTCGAGCCGGCTCCCGTCCATCGCGGCGAAGGTGTTCGCCACGGTAACGGTGTACTCGCTGTTCGAGGCGAGCGGCGCGGCGGGCGTGAATCGGATCGTCACCGGGTCCCGCCACTCGAGCCGGCCCTTCCAGGCGGGGGTGATCGTGAAGATTGCCTTCGGGTCCACGGTCCGGTCGAGTGAGCCGGCGACCGGCCGATCGAACGTGACGGTCACCACGCTGGTCGGCGCAGCGTCGTCGACGGGCGCGGTCCGGAGGACCCGGAGGGGCTCCGGACCGGACATCGTGTACGCGGAGAGGAACAGCAGGGCGGCGTACGGCGGACGCATTGACATCGCTCGGAGGGAAGCCGGCTGAAAGTTAAGAGAAAGAGCGTCTTGTCGCCGCCAACGCCGGCCCGTGAGAGAAACCCGATTTGGTACCTGGCCGAGAACGCCTTATCGTTGGGCGGCTCGCCCACAGGAGATCGCCCCATGCGCGTCGCCCGTTTCATCACGCCGGCCCTCGTCCTGGTCCTGCTGCCCACGCCCCGTCAGGCCGACCGACCGGACGACGATCCTCCCAGCCGGGTCGGCCGGCTCAGCTTCCTCTCGGGCAGCGTCTCGTTCCGTCCCGGCACCGTGGACGACTGGACCGACGCCACCATCAACTATCCGCTGCACGGGGGCGACCACCTCTGGACCGACGCCGATGCGCGCGCGGAGCTGACCGTCGGCTCGAACGCCATTCGGCTCGCCCCGCAAAGCGCGTTCGGTTTCTTGGCGCTCGACGACCGCACCACCCAGGTACGCCTGTCGCAAGGCTCGCTCGAAGTGCGCGTGCGCGACCTCGGGGACGACGATAGCTTCGAGATCGACACACCGACCGGCGCGGTCTCGCTGCTCCACCCCGGTACCTACCGCGTGGACGTCGACGCGACCGGCGACACCACCACCGTCACCGTGCGCCACGGCCAGGCCGACGTCACCGCCGCCGGCTCGGCCTTCCCGGTGCACGCGGGGGACGCGGCGGTCGTCGCGGGTGGCGACTCGCCCAGCTACGACATCCGCGACGCGGCGCGGGCGGACGAGTGGGAAGACTGGTGCTCCACGCGCGACCGCCGCTGGGACGACTCCCGCTCGTCGCGGTACGTGTCGCGCGAGACGATCGGCTACGAAGATCTCGACGACAATGGCGAATGGCGTGACACACCGGACTACGGTCCCGTCTGGGCGCCCCGCACCACGATCGTGGGATGGGCGCCGTACCGCTATGGCCGTTGGGTATGGGTGGAGCCGTGGGGCTGGACGTGGGTCGACGACGCTGCGTGGGGCTTCGCGCCGTTCCACTACGGCCGCTGGGTGTACTGGGACGGCGCGTGGGTCTGGGTGCCAGGCCGGCGCGTCGCGCGGCCGGTGTACGCACCCGCGCTCGTCGTGTTCGTGGGCGGGCGCAACTTCGGCGTGGCGTGGTTCCCGCTCGGCCCCGAGGAGCCGTACGTGCCGGCCTATCACGTGAGCAATACCTACTTCCGCAACGTCAACGTGACCAACGTCAACGTCACCAACATCAACGTGACGAACGTGAATGTGACGACCATCAATTACCGCAATCGCCGCGCTCCGGACGCCTTCACGGTCGTCTCGCAAGAGACGTTCGTGCGATCACGCGCCGTGGACAAGAGCGTGATCGTCGTGCCGCGCGAGCGGCTGGACCAAGCGCGCGTGGAGGGCAGCACCGCGCGCGTCGTCCCCGACCGGCACAGTGTGCTGGGGCGGCCCGACATCATGACGGTGCGCCGACCCCCGCCCGTCGTGACCGCGCGTGAGGTGGTCGTCCGGCGCGAGCCGCCGCCACCCCCCGTGCCGTTCATGGCGCGCGAGCGGGCGCTGCGCACTCACCCCGGCCGGCCGCTCGATGAGGCGACGCTCGGCACGCTGCGCCGGCAATCGCCGCCGGCCCGAACCCAGCCGCTGGTGCGACCCGCGGTGCCCGTCGCGACGCAGGATCGCCCCACCCCCGTGCTCCGTCCCACCCGCGAAGGGCTCCCGCCGCCACGCGCACTGCCCCCGCCCGCCCCGGCCGAGCGGGCGGCGCCGGCGGAGCGTCCCGACCGGGCCGGGCGTCCCGACCGGGCGGGGCAACCAGAGCGCTCGGAAAGTCCGCGCCCGGCCCGGCAGCCCGCCGAGCGACCCGCACACGCCGAGCGGTCCGCACGGGACGAGCGTCCGGCGAGCAAGGCGCGACCCCAGCCACAGCCGACGCCGGCCGAGAAGCCCGCTCGCGAGCGCCCCGCGCGGGAGCGACGTGCGCCGAAGGATCGCCCAGCCGAGCGGGACACGACCAAGGAGAAGAAGCCTTAGATTCCGAGCTGGGCCATGGAAACGATACGGGGACACGAGCAGGTCACGGCGATTGCACGCGAGCGGGTGCTGCGCGTCGTCCCGGAATCCGGCCGCAATCCCGGCACACCGCTCGACCTCGATCTGGTGCGCGGGCTACGTGTGAACCGCAGCGCCGTGGAGCGCCGCGCCGCCACCATCCCCACCCGCCGGACCGTCAAGAAAGAATGGCAGGCCGCCTGGCTGCTGCGGGCGATCACCTGCATGGATTTGACCACGCTCCAGGGTGACGACACGGCCGGCAACGTACTGCGACTGTGCGCCAAGGCGCGCCAACCCGTCCGCCAGGACCTGATCGAGGCGCTCGGCGTCGCCGACCTGGGAATCAGGGTGGGCGCGGTGTGCGTGTACCACGCCTTCGTCTCCGACGCCGTCACAGCCCTCGAGGGCACCGGCATCCCGGTGGCCGCAGTCTCGACCGGGTTCCCGGCGGGGCTCAATCCCCTGCCCCAGCGGGTGGACGAGATTCGCGCCTCTGTGGCGGCCGGAGCGCAGGAGATCGACGTGGTGATCACCCGCGCGCATGCGCTCGCCGGAGACTGGGAGGCGCTGTACGAAGAGATTCGGGCGTTCCGGGAGGCGTGCGGACAGGCACATATGAAGGTGATCCTCGGCACCGGCGACCTCGCGACGCTCGTGAACGTGGCCCGCGCGAGCCAGGTCGCGATGATGGCGGGCGCGGACTTCATCAAGACGTCGACCGGGAAAGAACCGGTCAATGCCACGCTCCCCGTCGGCGTGGTGATGACGCGTCAGATCCGCGATTACCACGAGCACACCGGCCATGCGGTCGGGTTCAAGCCGGCGGGCGGGATCCGCAAGGCCAAGCAGGCCCTCGACTGGCTCATCCTCATGAAAGAGGAACTGGGCGATCGCTGGCTCCGTAACGACTTGTTCCGGCTCGGCGCTTCGGGGCTGCTCACCGACATCGAGCGGCAGCTCGAGCACTTCGTGACGGGGCGATACTCCGCGGCGCACCGTCATCCAATGGTCTGACATGACGACAGTCTCTGAGATCTTCGAGACGATGGCGTATGGGCCCGCGCCCGAGAGCGACAAGCAGGCGCTCGAGTGGCTGGAGCGGCACGGGCGGACGTTCGGGCTGTTCGTCGGCGGGCGCTGGACCAAGAGCAAAAATGGCGACGGGTTCGACGTCATCAATCCGGCCACGACCGCGTCGCTGGCCCGCGTCACGCAGGCGGGCGCGGCGGACGTGGACGCGGCGGTCGCCGCCGCACGCAAGGCCTTTCCCGCGTGGTCCGCATTGGCCGGCCACGCTCGTGCGCGCCATTTGTACGCGCTCGCCCGCGCGGTACAGAAGCACTCGCGCCTGCTGGCGGTGCTCGAGAGCCTCGACAACGGCAAGTCGATCCGCGAGACGCGCGATCTCGACATCCCGCTCGTCGCCCGTCACTTCTATCATCACGCGGGGTGGGCGCAGCTCGCCCAGGCGGAATTCGCGGGCTACGAGCCCCTGGGAGTCGTGGGGCAGATCGTACCCTGGAACTTCCCCCTGTTGATGGTGGCGTGGAAAGTGGCTCCGGCGCTCGCCGCCGGAAACACGGTGGTGGTCAAGCCCGCCGAGTTTACGCCCCTCACCGCGCTCTGCCTCGCCGAGCTCGCGCACGAGGCGGGTCTGCCGGCGGGAGTGCTCAACGTGGTAACGGGCGACGGCCGCACCGGCGAGCTGATCGTCAACCACCCCGACGTGGACAAGATCGCGTTCACGGGCTCTACGGAGGTGGGCCGCATCATCCGGAAAACCACAGCGGGCTCGGGCAAGAAGCTCTCGCTCGAGCTCGGCGGCAAGAGCCCGTTCATCGTGTTCGACGACGCCGATCTGGACAGCGTGGTCGAGGGTGTGGTGGACGCGATCTGGTTCAACCAGGGGCAGGTGTGCTGCGCCGGGTCGCGGCTGCTGGTACACGAGGGGATTGCCGAGCGGCTGGTCGCGAAGCTGCGCGCGCGCATGGAGAAGCTGCGGGTGGGTCCCTCGCTCGACAAGGCAATTGACATGGGCGCGATCGTCGCGCCGGTGCAGCT